>FLSE01002893.1_pt1 | contig 43421 bp, 65 predicted proteins | sample 1550461 | NCBI WGS metagenome assembly FLSE01 (sample SAMEA4031758, study PRJEB14383) | metagenome | biome: human; feature: oral; material: saliva | place: Philippines | collected 2014 | reverse complement strand
TAGCCTCTATGAGTAAGTCGGTTGCGTATTGTACACGGCTTGGTTCAAGAGATTTTCGACGCTCTTTACGCTCTTTCTTCATAGTGTCAAACACTGCTCTTAATTCACCCATTAGTTTTCCTCAATTCCGAAGTATTTTAACCAATCTTCTCGGTTTTCCTTGATAGATTTTTCGGCTTCTTCTTTGGTTTCGTAGCGGACAATTTCTCCTGAGTCATTCCAGAAACAATCACAACATTCTAGTTTTTTATTTATATAGTCATAATCGACTATGTAGCCACCTTTTTCCGTTTTCAAAGTCTGGCTCAAAGGTCGAGGTTCGCTGTAGTCTGACTTTGGCTAATCTACGTTCACGGGCTTTTTGAGCTTCTTCTATTGTGCGATAGACAAACCCAAAAGCAAGACGTTTATGATGGCTTAAGAGATCGTTAAAAGTGAAACTATAGATATCTTCTTCTTCATTTAAGCAGAAGACTTTTTCACCATTTCTAGGTTGATAATGAATACTGTCTTCCATTTTCTCAAACCATTCATCAAAATTGTCTATATCTTGAATTGTAAATTGAGGGCTAGTTTTCGCTCCGATTGGTGTAATTCTAACTAGTTCTTTCAATTCGTCATAATCGCTTGTAACTTCTTCGAATATAGTTCCAGCCTTAATTGTTGGTGTATCCTTTAAAAGTTTGTATAACCTCATGTAATCCTTTCTCTAATTATTTTTGGGTATAAGGGACTTTATCCCGCTGGTGAACCGCCCAGGGAATTATAGCCTCCAACTATCTAATCACCAAACGCATCGCAAGCTGTCGCCAACACGCTACAGACCTTATTCAAGGCATCCCGTCCTTACGATTATTTCAAGTGGTTTTCCTCCTATATTTGTGACATAAAACACCTTTCAGTGCACCAGCGTCTCCGTTGACAGTCCCACGTCAGAGCGGAAGTTTCGTCATATAGAAGATTTACCCTCGTCTGAGATTTTGCAATGGGTCAGACGGACACCCACATTAGACTTGATGTTTGGGGCTTCGACTCGTCCGAGTACTTGCCTCATACTATCCATATTAGCACACTTGTCTTAATTTGTCAATAGTTTTTTGCAATTTTATAGCACTTTTTCTATTTTTACCCTATCCGTATATGACATAGTGCCATAATATTACAACCACCACTACATATAGTGTAGCTATCACCCCGCCCAACACTAGGCGGGATGGCTGCGTTTTCCTTATTTTCACTAGATACCCTCCACAACAGCTTTCCAGTCGTTCCGGTTAAGTGCATCCAGCTCAGCTTTGAACACCGGCCCGAACTCGTTGTCGTGTTCCTCGGCATAAGCGTACACTGCTGTCTTCATCTCCTTACCGGTCTTGTTATTCTTTAATAGGTTATATAGCCTGGGGTCTGAACCGATTGTGTAGATTACTTCAGCAGTCACCTGCCTTCGCATCTCTTTCATATCTTCATCAAAACTGCTCATTACTGTAGTCCCTCCATTGCCTTAATAGCATTTTCAAGTGCCTCAGCGTACCCTTCATCGTAGCCTTCTTTACGTGCTTCATCGATTTGGTCTAGCATCTCTAGCTCCATCTCTTCACGTCCGGCTTGTAGCCCATCTTCGTATGCTTCATCCAATGCTCGTTCGTTCTCTTGTCCCATAGTATCCGCCTGTATCTTTTCTAAAGTTTCTTCGCTTAAATTACTCATCACACTCTAGCCAAGTGACCTTCTTATCCTTGTCAGTGAATTTCTCACAGGTAAGCTTGTACTCAGCTACTCCTTCGGCTTTAATGTTGTTAATAATCTTCTGGTATTGTAGCGTACCTAGTACACCAAGTGCAACCAGCCCAACCATCAATATGGTTTTGCCAATCACTCTCCAGTTAGTTTTCTTGTACCAACGCACCTTATGTTCACCCTCGATACGTCCTAGTTTATTTGGTCGTTTTGTCATCTTATTTCTCCTTATATAGTTCAGGCGTTAGTGCCCTAACCAGTTCTTTATATTTTTCGCTGTCGTTGTTAAGTGGCGTACTCTCGCCTGTATCCATGTTGCGTGATACAATCTCGATGCCACTCGCCCGTACATCTGCACGGTACACACTCATACCCTGTACTAAACTGTACGTTGTAACCCCGTGGGCACTTAGCTCTTCGATTTCTTCTATATATACTTTCACTATAACCCTTTCTTATGTTATGCTTCTATCTTAGCACACTATGTATTTGTAGTCAATAGAAAAATGTAAATTACCTTACTACGTCTTTAATGTCCCAATAATCCGCCTCTGTCCAGTTGCTGCCGTATTTTTCTAGCTCGTTCTGAATCGCCCAGAGGCCATACGCCTCAACCACGCTATAATCATCGTTGTCCATCACGTAAAGCGTCCCCAGGTTTTTTGATAGCTCCAGGCAGTACTTGCCGTCTGGGTCTTCTGCTGCTTCCTTGACCTTGTCGTGTGTACTCTTTAACACTTCTAATATCCGTGTCCACGCCACAATCTCTTTATCGCGCCAGTCGTCTAGGATATCCCTAGCAAGAGGATCCTCTGGCGTGTTTAGCATATCGTCCAGCCAGTCCGCCATCGTGCAATTTTTCAGTGCTTCCTCCACGTCCTCGCTGTTGTATCGCGCCTCAAGCATAGACGTTATCCACTCTTTATAGTCCTTCAGTCCCGCTTGCGTCTGTAGGTATTCCTTCAGTGCTCTGTTATTAGCCCCGTCGTCTTTTGGGTTATACCCATCCCGCGCCATATCTTTGGCGATATCTTCGATATTCACCTCAATTCCTCCTATTATTCCCTTATCTCATTCCCTCTAGTTCTGCTAGCTCAATAATAGCGTCCTCCTCGTCATCAGACAGACTTAAATCGCCCGCTAGGTATAGCTCTACTATTTTACGGTCGCCAGGATAGAACCCTAACCCGCTGAATAGCCTTTTTTTCACTTTATTAAGATAGAGGTAGCTTGCATTGCTCAAACGCTTCTCATTATTTTTGATTGGCGTGTCTAATTCACCACTAAACCACGCGTCGCTCAATTCCTCAGCGGTTGGCTCGTATCCGTGTTTAGCCTCAAATCGTCGCATAAGCTCGCTAACTGATGGCATTTTAATTTTACTCACTTCTTTACTCCTTCTCTTCTTCTCTTCTATCCTTTTATACCATAGCAGACCAATTCCGCCTCGCCACGTTTCAAACATTCCTGAGTGTTCTGGTGGTCGATATAAACCGCCACCGCCGTCACCACTAGTACCACCGCTAGGATCACCTTCTCGCGCTTACTCATTTCTATAATCCCTTCTTATCTAGGTTAAATGTTATTCTAGCACGTGTCAACTCTTGTGTCAACCAAGCCTGAGTCTGTGGTATTTTAAACATTAGCTTATATCTATACACTCTCGTATATCGCCTCTCCGTTATTAAACTGACCAACCTTGCGTAGCACTGTCGTGTTATTGCTATATACCTTATCAATCTTCTTGACAATAGCCCGTGCTTGTGCTCTTAGTCTCTTCACCCGTGTCTTAGATATTTCAACATAATCCTGTTTACGCTCATTAAATACATAAGCATCCTCTAGTGACTCATCGTCGTACTTGTCACCATCTATCAGGTATCCCACTACATAATCAAGGTTTGCGCCTTCATAGTATCCATTGCGTGTCTGTAGTTCAACAGTTACATACTCATAGTTGCCATTGTCAACCCCGTACACCATACCGAACAGCCATCCCTCTTGACTACCTAAACAATCTTGTTCACGGGTGTCAAGTCCCATCCCCTGTAGTTCACGTATAACATTTTCGTGAATAAAGTCAAGGTCATCTTGCGCCCCGTCATCGTTCAATAAATCTATAGTATATATCCCCGTGGGGTTTACGCTTGTAAAGTTATTTGTTGCCATTATTCAATCTCCTTCGCATTCTGAGTGTTATATTCACGGTCAGTCACCTTAGCTTCAAATTGCGCATTCTCATCTGTAAACTCACCGATACCGTTAAGTGATAGTTCATCGAATAGCCACTTCTCAGCCTCTTCTTGCGTATCAGCTTCAATGTGTTGTGCTACACCATATACTGTATAGCTAAATTCTACCTTAAATACTTTACTCATCTTATACCCCCTCCACTAGATAGTTATTATCCTTGGTGATATGTAGCGTATCGCCATTCCACGCCACCAATAGCACTGAAAATGATTGGCTATTGCCTTGAATCGCTAGTACACTCTTAGGGTTGTACTGTTCAATCAAGTCATCATATGCTTCAAGCTTAGCATAGCTAGGGCGCTTGTATACATCCCTGAGTGATCGCCCACCCCATTGAATACGTGATTCAATTTCATCCTCTGTCATCTTCTTGATACCCGTGATATTAAATCCTGGGTATAGATCATTGTATGCTTTTATCCGTTCAGCCTTAGTCATTTTATACTATACCCCCTTAATCCTCTATAAATTTTACTGTATTATCAGGTAGAGTTAGCATAACAGCATCCTGATTATACATCTGTCGTAAATCCCTAGCTACAGTATACACCTTCTCTGAGTCACTGTCAATAGCAATTTCAATCTTAAAACTCGGCTCACTCCTACCCTTCCAATATCCCATAACCTGGTACATTGTGAATCCATCTATCCCATGCTTAGCAAGTATTTCACTTACATTACTAGGGTAGCAAGCTACTAGTGACTCATTCTTTTCGCGCTTATTTCGTATATGATACGGTGTTGCTGTAATTGTGAATAATTTCATATCATCCCTTCTTCTTATTATTGTTGTTATGCTACCATTGTAGCACAAGGGGCTTAATTTTGTCAAGCCCCCAAGCTATAATCGTATTATCGTTATACACCCCGCCCAGTTTCAGGGCTTGTCAGTATGTATAAGCTTTTAAATTGTTAAAGTACACACCTAACCTTGCATAACCCCCACGTCGTTAGGCTTTTTGCATATCTAGCAATAGCCTGTCTCACTAGTGGCTGGCTTTGGTGTCTGGATTTATAAGCCGGTACACATCCATAAAATTGGCGTGTCTCTTAGCCCAGCATTCTATAACTCTAAGCCCTATTAGTTAGTTCTCTTGCAAGAGTTTCGCTTGCTTGCTTATCGTTATGTATTCATTATAGCAAATTATCTATTTATTGTCAATCATTTTATCAGATTTAAATTAGTCTTGTTTTATTTTACTTGTGTTTTCATCACAAGCTGATAATTTGATTGTCAATGTTCTATAGTCTTTTGCTATATTCTTATTATAGCAAGCTTGTTATAAAATTGCAATACTTTTATAACTTTTTTATGACTTTTTTATTACAATAAGCACAATGTATATTTTACAACAAAAAAGCCCTTGTGTCAATAGGGGTAAAAAATCGGCGATAGCTATTAGACTTGGCTATGATAGTATAATAAACGATAATATAACATACTCTATAGATAGATGATATAGCATTATAGCGTTATTAAGATATTGTGTTCTTTTGTTTTTATTGTCTTTTTTGTATGTTTTTTACGTTTTTATTATACGCGTTTTTAATCATATACACATTACATTACAGTCAGCGCAACAATGTAAGCATTTATTGTTGTAATATACACAACATAATATATACGTCGCGTGTTGTAGTGTTTATAATGTTGTAATTTTTGTGTTGTTTTTTTTACAATGTTGTAATAATGACGATGGGTGGGGTATGGGTGGCGACGCCTTGACGTGGTGAGTGTGTGATACGGGGGGGACAGGTGGGACCGACCTAAAAATACATCACCCATATTAACCAAATGTCCATACACAGCACCGGAGTAAAAATATACTACCCATACTATTGAAACATCCATACATCATAGGGGGGGGTAACATCCACTGCTAAAAAATGTTGTATAAAATAACACAAAAGTATTGACAGAATGAATAAAGTATGCTATAGTTATAGCATGAGCAAGAAAAAAGGCAAGAAGTTTAGTAAGCGCGAGGTCTTGGCAACCAGAGAGGATGGAACTCCGGTTCAGCCAAACCAATGGACGGCTTCAAAACAACAGCTTGACTGGCTACGCTACTACATGGACCCCAATGAAGAAGAGACCTATGCTAACTCTTACCAGGCAGCGATCAAGGCCGGGTATAGTGAGAGTTATGCTCGGAATATTATGAGCAATTCCCTGGCCCTACAATGGGTTAAGAGTGCTAAGGCAATTATGCGAACAATGAATGTTGAGCATATTAGGTCTATCTTAGAGGACATCGCTTTGTCTAAATATGAAAAGGCAAGCGATAGGATAGCAGCAGCCAAGTTGTTGGGTACAGACCAGGGTATGTTTGTGCAAAAGCAGGTCACAGCTCATGTGGGGCTGGAACAGGCATTACAAGAATTAGAATAATAAAAGAGAGGGTGATATGGAACAGGTTTTACAAGAGGCTGATGTACAAAAGGTTGCCTCATCGCTGATTCGTAAATATGATTGGTACACAGAGCAATACGGCTACGGAGTTCACTTAGTTGTGACCGATGGAGATAAAAAGGTCGGTGTTGTTGTCACAGCTGATGAGGATATTGAGACCGAGATTGGTCGCCTTATCCAGGCCGTTGATGAGCATCGCTATGGTGAGCTAGATGGCTGATATGTTTGAAGAACGACTAGAAGCTGCATTAGAATTGACCAGACCTATTCATCATATACCAACACAACTTGGTATTGGTGAGTTTAAGCGGCTGGTTAATGAACGCTTCGCGGGGAATAGTAAGAGCTTCCGCAACAGGCTTATCAAGGCTTATAAGAAGCGTGCTTGGATGGAGTTTGAGAGTGTGTCTCGTGGCCGTGGCGCCGCTCCTGTGCGTCCAGCGTACGGGAAGAAGCTAGCAATTGATTTCTCACCGTTAGAGGTGCATGAGGTCAATGTTGTAAACAAAACAATGAAGAGTGAGGAATGATATGTATAACCAGAATAAACGACAGATTTATCTGTGGCCAGAGAACAAGGAATTCTATGATGGCCTCAAGAACAAGTCAAAATTGATTAACTTGTTATTGCGTAAATATAAAGAGGAAAACGAAGTCGATGGAGAACCTACAGCTTAATAAGGAACAGCTGGATAAAATTCTTGAGATTCGTAAAGACTTCTATAGATATTGTAAAAATAACCTGAAGATTAAAGATAAGCATTCTCGGATTATTCCATTTGTGCCGAATACACCCCAGAGGGTGCTTATCGACTATGTATTGCTTTGTATCAAGGAGAAGCGGCCAGTTAAGGCTATTATCCTAAAAGCCCGTCAGATGGGCTTAAGTACGGCCGTAGAGGCTATTATTTATTGGTGGACATCAACAAACAAGAACATCAACTCAGTGATTATTGGACACGAAGAGAGCTCTTCCAAGAACCTGTACATGATGTTCCGCAGGTATTATGATAACACCAATCCGCTATTTAAGCCGTCGGTTAGATACAATACCCGAACAGACTTGTCGTTTGAGCGATTTGACGACACCGGCAAACAGGTCGGTCTGGGCAGCTCTATCAAGACTGCCACAGCCGGGAACAAGGCTGCAGGACGTTCTGACACCATTAACCTGCTTCATGCCTGTATGCACCCTGATAGTCCTATTATATTGGCAGATGGCAGCTCGACAACAGCTGGTAATATTAAGGTTGGTGATTTGGTCTTTACGAGCTCTGGCGCAATTGCTCCAGTTAAGCGCAAGTTTCATCCAGGCATGAAGGACACAATAGCAGTCAGGGTGTGGGGTAGCAACGAGCCTGTTTATCTGACGGCAGAGCATAAGGTTTTAACTGCTGGTGGATATAAGTGCGTCAGCGACCTTACGACAGATGATTGGGTTCGTAAACCAGACTACCACTTTGAGGAGTTGCACTCTATAGATTACTCTTACAAGACGCCTAAACGGTCACAGAATGGCGGCACCAGCGTTTCTATCACCAGGACGATTGATCTAGACTACGATTTCGGTTATCTCGCCGGTTATTATCTGGCCGAGGGGCATATCAAGAAGTCTGGCAAATACCTAAACCAGTTGACTTTTGCGTATCATAAAGATGAGCACTACATTGAGCACATTAGGTCGTTCTTTGCCAACACCCGCGATGAGTTTTCTGGCAATCGCGGTATGACGCATTGTTACGATACTTATATGGCGCATCTAATGAACGATCTGTATGGTCGGACAGAAAACAAGCATATACCTCTATTCGGCAATAAGGAGTATTTTGAGGGGCTACTTCAAGGCTATCTTGATGGAGATGGTAGCAAGACGCAACATAATAGGGTGTCTGCAACATCTGTGCACGAAAGGATAGCGAGGAATATTAACCGCATTGGTGATATGCTTGGTCGTCATGGCGGTTTGAGTACTCGCGAGGCGGGCCAGTATTATGGGCGTAACTGTAAGAAAACCTACATTAACAACTTTAATGATGGTGTATCAAAACCACATATACGCAAGTACAAGTGGGTTGATGGCGCCTTGTATGTGAGAATTAAGTCTCTCACGCCATATGAGCCCGCTGATGTCATAGACATAGAAGTAGACCACCCAGACCACAACTTTGAAACACCAATCGGTGTGATTTCGAATTCAGAGCTTGGGGAATGGGAGAATGGTGAGGATCTTGTTGCATCTCTGCTTGAGACCGTTCCTGATGAAGAAGTTATGGACAAGCCGTCTATGATGTTTCTGGAAAGCACAGCAAAGGGTAGAGGTAATTACTTTCACAAAGAGTTTGTTGCTGCTGTCAAGGGCCTCAACAACTTTGAACCATTCTTTTTCCCTTGGTGGATACTAGACACCTATGAGCGTGACTTTGATGTCCCGCTGGGAAAAACGACAGAGTATGAGGATTTCCTTATTGATCTTATGAAGAAAGGACACACCGTTGCAGGCCAGACGATTCATGTTGACCCTGCGCACATCCCGGCGAAGATTCATTTCTATCGACGCAAGGCTAAGAACTTTGAATCAACGCCAGAGCGTCTACCTCAGGAGTATCCAAGCACCTGGCAAGAGGCATTTATCGCCTCGGGTAAGAACGTCTTTAACACATTATCCTTACAGGAGATGGAGAAAGATGCTCAGCCGGTTGAGGAGACAGAATATTACAAGCTAATCCCAGGAGAGCTACATGAGCAATACACACTGGAAAGAGTTCCTTTCGAACCAAACGAAAAACCAGAAGATTTTACATACAAAGCTCCGCTCAAAATATGGGTCCACCCAAAGCCTGGACATGAGTATGTCATCGGCGGGGACGTCGCAGAGGGTCTTAAAAGAGGCGACTATTCTGTGGCAGAGGTGGTTGACGTCTCCACAATGCAAACGGTTGCAAGGTGGCGGGGACACATCGATCCGGACAAGTTCGGAGAAATCGTTGGCGCACTCGGAGCCTATTACAATTACGCACTTGTAGGCGTTGAGGTTAACAACCACGGCCTCACAACTATCCAGAAGTTAAGAGACACGTTCTACACCAACCTTTATAAGCGGGACAAGGGGTACGACGAGGACTTTGAAGAGCCAACATCTAACCTTGGTTGGAAGACAGATGTCCGCACTAAGAGGATTATGATTGACGACCTTATCAAGATTGTTCGTGAGAGGATAAACAAGGACCTTGATACAGTGTTTGTCAATGAGGCATTTGCGTTTGTCCGGGATGACCGGGGGCGCATGAACGCAGAAGAGGGTGAGCATGATGACACAGTGATGGCTAAGGCTATCGCATTTCAGTTATTCCCATGGGGGGACAATGATGTACATGGGCTTAACGTTGTGAAGAAAACTAAAAAGAGTAAAGTGATAAATAAATGAGCAAACAAAATAAAAACAGCACACCGAAACTCACACCTGCAGACCAGGCTCAAAAAGATGAGAATGTTCTTGCTGAGGTTATGAAAGACTTCGGCAAGGCACGTGCCTACATCTCAAATAGATATGAGGGTGTTTGGTCTGAGTGCTTCAAGGCCTATAATAGTATCAGGACAAGGCAAGGTTATGTTGGTGTGGCTAATGAGTTCGTACCAGAAACCTTTGCTATTGTGGAGAGTTTGAAAGCCGCCATCGCGGGTACAAAACCTAAGTTCAAATATCTACCATTAACTGAAGAGCAAGAGCAGGATACCACCACACTTAACGCCTTAGTTGACTTTTACTGGTCCTGCAATAATATGACCGAGAAGATGCTGAACTGGGTCGGTGATATGATTGTTTACGGTAACGGTATATTCATGGTTAGTTGGAAAGATGGTAAACCGTTAATTCAAAATATCCCATTATCAGACTTCTTTGTTGATCCAGCAGCAACTCACATGAATCGACCAGAAGAGCCAGGATATCCACGCTACGCAGGTTACCGCTTCCTTACTAGCCTTAAACAGCTTAAAGAGGAAAAAGAGGTTGACCCAACCACTGGTAAGGTCAGGGGCAAATATAAGAACTTAGACGCCGTTTCTGCTGGTTCCCAAAATGACAAAACAGATAAAGACCGCAAGGAATTGTTTATTGGTTCAACGTTTGGTAGGGATGCGATATCTGAGCAGGTTGAGGTTATTACCTACTATACACAATATCGCAAAGTTATGATTGCCAACCGCGGTACAGTTATCTATGATGGCGAGAATCCATATCATAAGGCGGAACAGACTATTGACACCGAGGTGGAGATTGATGGACAGGTAATCAAGGGCAAACACAAGGTGCCAGAGATAAAGGGATTCTTGCCGTTTGCTATTTTGCGTAACTATGTCGATTCCAGCTTGTTCTTTGCACGTGGTGATGTTGAGGTTATCCTACCGACGCAGGAGGCTCTTAACGACACTGCAAGTCAGAAACGAGACAATGTTGCCTATGTATTAAATAATATGTGGCAGATTGACCCTCGGTTCAAACATATGGCAGAGCAGATTGAATCAAGTCCGGGTGCTGTGTTCCCAATTCCAAAGGGTGCATTGTCGCCTATTGAAAAGAATGACATCAGTCCATCGGCAGACGGTGAGATCGAACGCCTACGTCAGCAAATGCGCAATGCAACTGGTGCTGATGCAGCCGTGCAGGGTGTTGCCCAGAAGTTTAGCCGCACAACCGCCACAGAGGTTCAGGCTCAGTTGCAGCAGGCCTCTATGCGCTTTACAACAAAGGTTCAGAACTTAGAGGACGAGGGATTTGCACAGCTAGCTCGTATTATCTACAAGATGATTCAGATCTTTGTTGATACACAGACCGCTGTACGTATCGTTGGTAAAAAGGGTGTGGAATGGCAGACATACAACCCAGGGACATACCAGGGCGAATATGAGCCACGTGTTGTCCTAGAGGCCACTATGGACGCAGAAACTGCCGCCTTGTCACAGGCTATGCAGGTCGCCGCACAGTTCAGCCTGGGTAATCCACTCGTTAACCAGGAAGCATTCTTGCGTCAGCAATATAAAGTTCTGTTTGGTAAGTTCCTATCTGATGATGATATTGAAGAGATGCTTACGGCGCCGCAGCCTGTTATGGGACCAGATGGCCAACCTGTTGACCCGTCATTAACACAAGCTGACACCGTGATGACGCCTGGTGCTATGGCACTGATGTCTGGTGATGGTGGGGGGTCCCCATCAGGACAGTTATCCCCTGCTCGTCTACGACAGCAGAGTGGCACACAGGGCGGTGGCGGAGCAGACACATCGCAAAACAACATAAGGCGGATACGGGCTGACCAACCTAGCACAACGCTACATGCCAGTTCACGGCCGAGATAAGGAGTAAAAATGGCTGATAAAGTTTTATCAGAACATGAACAAATTCGTAACGAATGGCAGGGGTTTTCTAAGACCCTTGCCTATCAAAGGTTCATGGAATTCATCGAATTGCAAAAGGAAGTGCACTCTGTGATGGCCTCAGGGCCAATTGAGGTGTATCGTCATGTACCTACATTTAACGGTAAGGAAGACTTGCAATTAGATTTTGAACCAGAAAAGTACGCTTACCTATTGCAAAGAAGCGTCGGATGTGATATAGTAAAAACGTACGTTGAGGATTTTACAACACCCAACGTTGCACAATCACAGAAATAATAGATTACTAAACCAAAGGAGTATCCTAGATGAATAATTCCCCTACCGAGGGCGTTGACCAATCTCCAGCCTCTAATGAGCCTACTGGACAAATGACTGAACAACTACAATCGGCGGAACAATCGAATCAGGATGCTAACTCTCGTGAGCAATCGCAAGGGTCAGTATCAGAAGACACCGCCCAGCAAAACACTGAAACACAAAAACAAACATATGAACAGGGCGGCACTACTCAAGCTGATGACGGTCTTGCTAAATTCGCTAAAGCTCAGGGCTTTGACCTTGAAACTGCTAGCGATGACGTCAAGCGTGCCCTGAAACTCGCCCACGACAATCAGAGGGCATATCGTAATGCTACATCCAATAAAAGTATCTCTGAAGCAACAGAGGATCTGGGCGACGGAAGCTTAAAAGCAGAAGTCGAGAATCTTAAATACGAAAACCGTGTCAATCAATTCTGGCAGGGTGAAAATCGTGATAGATCCCTAGAGCCTGTGATGGTTGAGATACTTAACGAGAAAGTCGCAGAGCTTACACCACAGTTTGGAGAAGAACAAGCTAGAATGTATGCCAAGACCCTCTCACGTGATTTAGGTACGCTATACGACCTGGCCCGTCTACGGTCTGGTGCGAACACCAACGCAAGCGTTGACGTTGAAGCAATTCGCCGAGAGGAGCGGGAATCTATTAACAAGCAACTGCAAGGTGGGGCTCCACAATCCCACGCTGTGCAGGGTGGCCAACCTAAGAAGCCACAGATTACTGCTGAGTGGCTCACGAATGTGTACAATCCGCGAGACCCAGAGCATATCAAGCTTCTTCAGGAGGCTGGCTTACGCTAGTGATAAACTATTAAATAATATAAAAAGAAAGAAATAAACAAAATGGCTGCAAACCAAATTCAACCTACCGTCGGCACTGGTGCTGTTGGTAATACCACTGATGTCGGCTTTTCTGAGCGACTTGTTCCTGAGCTATGGAGTCGCGAGATTGCAGACAACCGTCTTGACAATTTAGTGCTATGGCAACTGATTGATTCTCGCTACAGTGGCGAAATCTCAAGCAAGGGTGACACGCTGCACATCCCATTCATCGGCGAAGTTGACGCAGATTATACTACCAACTATACCGTCGGTACTGACGTAAAAATTGACAACCTTGATGTAACGACTGTTGACTTGCTCATCGATCGCTACATCCGTCATGGTGTCGGTATCCAAGACGCCCTGAAAGCACAGAGTGCGTATGAGATGCGTTCACCTGTTCAGGCTCGTCTAAGTCGCTGGCTTGACCGTGCTAAGGATGCTGAGGTGTTCAAGAAAGCCGTTGCTGGATTTACGAACGCTCCGATTGATTCAGGTGCTGCATTGACCTTTGAAAAGATTGTTGATGCTGCTGCTGTTCTTGACATGAAGAACGTGCCAGAGGACGACCGCTTCATCGTTGTTAACGGTATTGGTCGTGCTGACCTGCGCAAGATCCCTCAGTTTACCGCTTACAAAGAAGTTGGTGAGAGTGGTCTTGTCAAGAGCAAGAATGGATTCGTTGGTGAGATTTACGGTATGCCTGTTTACGTAACCAATACTATCGGAAAAGATAGTGGTACTAAACCTGCTTACCAATTCCTGATGTTCCACCGCTCTGCGATCATCGGTGCAACCCAGAGTGTTCCAATGATTGAGTTCGGTCGTGACTACAAAAAGGGCCAAGATGACGTTGTTGCCTCAGAGCTATTCGGCGTTAAGGTCCTCCGCCCTGACCACGGTGTCGTTATTAAACGAACTGCCTAATCTGGGTAGTCCAATATAACTAAGTGAATGACCTCCTCTCCATAACGGGGAGTGAGGTCATTTTTATAAAAAGGAGCTTACGATATCAAAGCTTCTTCGAAGGGAAATGACATGGAAGAAAACAAAACTAACATAACTCTGGATGTTCAAGATAGCATCCTGAATGGAGAAGATTCAAATGGCTAAATGGGCTAATACTTCGGTTCTCGATGCTCTACTAGACAAAGTTGCAACAGGTAATCAAATTATTGTCACAACTTCACAGCCTGCTGACCGTACAGCTGCACTTGCAGCATCTCTAGCTAGCACAACTCTAATACCTGGTGACTTCACTAAAGCTGCAGGTTCACCTAGTGGACGACAAGTAACGGTTGCACAAAAGGCTAACATCAGCGTCTCAGCATCCGGTACAGCTACTCACGTATGTATCGTAGACGGAACCAACCTTCTATACGTCACAACTGTTACATCTCAAGCACTTACATCTGGTAACACAGTAACAATCCCAGCTTGGAAAATCACAGTAACTAACCCATCTTAATAAAGGAGATAACTAATGGCTTATAAAAAAGACCTAGCTACCGGCCTTATTGGTAGAGCTATCGACACGAAAGCTACATCTCTAGTGCTGCAATCGGGCTATGGAGCTTCAATGCCAAAGGTTCCTTTTTACCTAACACTAACACCAGCTACGCAGCTGAGTACCCAAGGAAATAGCGAGATTGTCCTGGTGACAGGCCGTACATCGGACACACTTACAATTACTCGTGCGCAAAAGAACACAACAGCAAAATCATTTGCAGTTGGTGACATTGTTGCTGCAGGTTCATACGCTGATGACGAAAACGGTGTATACTCAACATCAGAGATAGATACAGGAAGGGTTTGGATTGATGGTCGTCCTATTTATCGTAAAGTTGTGCGTGGTACTGTAAATATGGTTGGTGGGTATAGCACATCAAGCTTGCCACATGGTATTCAAGGCTTAACTAGTAGATGGGAACTAATAAAATATTATGGCAATATGCGGCTTGGCGGCACTTTATCAAACAATCTTATAAAACAGGCACTGCCTTATATTGAGGGTACGCACCAATCAGGAGTTACCTCAATTGATCAAACGAATATTGTAATTTCTGGTAGTTATCCTTGGGGTAGTTCAGAGGTTAGTCTTGTGCTAGAATATGTCAAATAGCCTAGCCTATAACAATCCAGCTAAAATAATATGTAAAATAAAGAAGGGAAACTAGATGGCTAAAACCCTCTATAAATTCAGCGGTCTGCCACCTGGTTCTTTCTCTACCGGTGGTGGCTATACACTAGTAACCGCAGGTCCTGGTGTACGAACTGTCACTGCCGACAATTACGACCCAAACAACCGGTTTCTCCGATTCGAACGGTCGAGTAACGGACAGGACCTTGTAGCGTTTGACGCTATGAATAACCACGGAAATGATACAGAAACACTGACACTATTCCGTGTGTTAACAGCTGTCCAGGTTCCAGGTAGCTACGGAGTCGCCTTTTGGGACTACACCGCATCTAACCAAGGACTAAACCTCGGATTCCTACCGGCAGCTAACGTTAAATCACTTATTCTTTATGATGATAAGGCAGGAAGAACGGTTCAGTTCGCAAACTATGACTGGCAGAACTTTCAAAAATATTGGCTACGATGGCGAGTAGAAAACGGAACGGACCACAAAGTTAAAATTTGGCCAGAAGGCACAGCAGAGCCTGGCTCTTGGACTTTCACAGCAACCTACGCTAACCGTACAACCGGTAACCACTATATGGGTATGGGTTCGTACACAGCAAACGGTACAGTAGACTATTACCAAGTCGGTGTAGCTACTGGTGGTGATACGGCACCTATGTTTGAGTCTGATGTGCAGCCAACTTCTACTCCTATAGCAGGGCAAGGTGGTGGCTACGGTAGTGTTCTCGGATATGGATATGGCTATGGACAAATTATTATGCCTACGGTGCGAAATACCGTTCTGGCAATCAATAATTCAAGCCACAGTCATTCAGTAAATAATATCACTCTAATCCAACAGCACACACTAGCAGCCACAAACGCCTCACATAGTCATACTGTTGATGCAGTGAAAATTGCACAAGTCCACAAACTTGCTGTAAATAATACGACACACTCACAAACGGTAGAATCGCCTGCGATAGTGTACAATATTAACCTGACAGTAAACGGTGTAACGCATTCTGTAACATCTGATAACCTAGCTCTAATCAGCGGATTATCTCTTGCTGTAAATAATGCTACACACTCAGTTGTCTCTAATGTTGTAGCACTTGTTCAAAAACATCTACTATCTGCAGCAAATACATCGCACTCGCTAATATCAGATAATATAGTGATTGTTGAGAGTAAGCCGCTTGTTGTATCAGACACAACAAGCGGCCATACAGTAGACGCTTTAGCACTTACAGTTGTTCACAACCTGGTTATCGATAATGCCCTACATGGTCATAGTGTCGAGAACCTAGTTCTACAGCAAATTCAAACTCTAACGATTAACAACGCAAACCACACTACAAAATCTGATAACGTGGACATTATACAGTTCACTCTACTCGGACAGCCTGCCTCAGGTGTGTTTGGTACCAAGTCAGACCTAGTAGTACTCATTCAAAATCACACGCTGGCTATAGATGATGCAATCCATCGTCTCAAGTCGAACGATTTTGCTATTATTGACTGGGATAACCTTGGTGTTAACTTCGGTAGATACATTCCTGACTTCAATCGGTCTGGAGTAATCGAAGAAGCGGATAGCCCAACAACTGGACCAATCCGGCCAACCTATCAGACTAGTGGTGAGTTTGGAATCGCAGAGATAGACTCTGGACAATATATACCAACAAATATAAATCGGTAAAAGGAAATACAATGGACTATAATCTAGCAGGACTTCGCAATCGGGTCATAGTTGACAAACTGGACGACGACGAGTTTGAGCCACAAATTGTTGACAATTTCCTGAACGACACGCTACGGGATATTTACAATCAGTACGAACTTCCATTTCAGGAAAAAATCTTCCAAGGAACGATTCCTGCTGGTTCAACAATGTTCAAACTTCCTAGTGACGTTGCACAAATGCAGTTCCAAAGCGTTGCCGGTGTTCCTAATTTCCACGCTAAGAAAACCAACTGGCGAGACTTTATACGAGCTCACCCAGACACTCTCAGCGCTACACCATCAGCTCCAAACAACTGGACGCTATACGGTGGCAACATTCTACTAGACGCACCTACAGACGATGACTATACAATGACAATGTATTACATCAAGCGTCCTGTAAAACTTACTCAAGATAGCGACGTGCCAGAGCTACCTGAGGAATTCGAAGAACTTCTTGTTCTCGGTGCCTTCCGACGAATCCTAGAACGTAATGAAGATTACGACCTAGCAGCATCAGTCGAAGCTCAATACCAATCTAAACTGGTACAACTTGTAAATCGATACGGATTCCGTGACGCTGATGGTCCTATCATAATGAAAAACAGACAACGAAGGGTATAATATAAATGGCTAACAGAAAAGAAAGAATGTCGACAGTCATCAATCTAAAGGGGCTAGACCTAATGTCTTCTTCTGATCTTATTGCTGATGGTCGTACACCCTATTCAAAAAACTTTCGATTGTATGCACAATCTGCTGATGATCGTCGTGTAACCGTTAGTTCTCGTAAGGGTCCTGGTTTATACATATCCCCTAATAATGAACATTTAATGATCTCGAATGATAGTGTTAATGGCATGTCTATTGCTAAGGTGGGCATTGTAATGGGTGTACATATGATAAAGTTTAAGGCTACCTCTAGCGATAGATTAACTCGAGTTGACATAAAGGTTAGTGATTCTGAAGAAGTATCAGTTCCGTTGCGTGTTTGTTTGTACTCAAACAATAATGATAAGCCAGGTAAAATGCTATCTGAGACATGTACACCAGCTGGTAGTATTGGTAGCTCACCTGAATGGGCGACTGCACGTTTTATAAATGCAGTTAAATTGACTACTAATGAATACTACTGGATTGTTCTTAGCGTCCAAGATGACGGTAAAGGTAGTTATGATTTAGCAACTACCGTAGATGGCACAAAAGCCTATTCAACAAATTCAGCGTTAGATACTGCAACCCAGAGAGATTATTCGATAAATTATAAGGTATATGTATCGAGTGATATGCGAGATAAGGGTGGTTATAGGTTTAACCGTGATAATGGTAGGAATATTACTGTTATAGCATATGGCGACACTATGTACTACATAGATGAATCAAAAAACATGAAGCCTATTATCTCTGGTCTAAGTAGTCTTGCAAAAGAATATAAGTTTACTAATGGTGATAACAAGGTATTCTGGGTGAACGGATATGATAAGCTTACTTCATGGAATGGAACTAATGAATCAACTGCAATCAATATTGTAAATAATGGTTCATTTTCAGTTAATACAACTGACTGGTCGGCGATATCAGGAACAACGATGAGTAGGATTTCGACAGAATATCATTCATCACCAGCAAGCATTCAATTATCTGCCACTAGTGGAATACGTGGAGCTAGTCTAGACGTTAATCTGTTGAAAAATAAACGCTATAAGATAACATATTGGGCTAAAGCTAATGTAGGCAATTCAACAACGTTTATGACTGTAAACAACCAGGCAACAGCTATAAATGATTCTACAAAGCCGTCTCCGTCATCTTGGGCAAAGTTTGAAATGTATTATACACCTGGTAGTGATGTGAATACCTTACAGTTTAAGAATACAGCAGAGAATTTCTTCTTAGATGACGTGTCGATTGTCGATACTGGTGTTGAGTATTATGTAGATGATCAGCTTCCTATTTTATCTGATATCACTATGCATAAAGATAGGATGTGGGGGGTGGTTGCTTCTGAGCCAAATAAAGTTGTATTCTCTGAGAACCCAGGTAACCCTGCCTATGATCCAACTGGAGTTAATCCAACCTCACCAAGGGAGCAGTGGTACCATGCCTGGCTTTCGGTGAGTTATTGGTATATTCCTAGACCATTTAATGGTTCGCCAATAACATCGCTTACAAGTTTCCAGGATTCACTAATAATCACTACACAAGATAATAAATATGTTTTAAGTGGATATGATCGTGGTAGTTTTAATTTGCGACAATCAACTGGTAATAAGGGTGCTATAAGTCGACGTGGTGTAACTAGTGATGAAAACTCTATATATTTTGTTGGTAATGATGGTTTTTACATTCATAATGGCTCAAGCGACAAGAAGATATCAGTCTTAATTAGTCCCCTGTTTGATGCATGTCCTAAAAAAGGAGAAATAACTCCAGTATTGTGGAAGAATCAGGTGCGATTCTATATGGCTTCTGAATTTTCAAATGTGAACGATATCTGTGCAATATACGATAAAGACCTTGGCGAATGGTTACTAGATACTGATTTATATATAGATAGGGCGATTTCTTATACAGATGCTGATGACAATATGGAACTTGTAGAATTGAGTTCTCAGACTTCTTGTGTTTATCTGGCAGAGCAAGATTATAATAATCTAGGTGGTCCTATTGACTTTGAGTATCGTCTTAAATATGATAGCATGGGAACGCCAATGCAACGTAAACAACTTAAACGGTTTTACCCAATCCTACAAGGTGTAGATACAACATTTAAGATACAGATTGCTATGGATAAGGATTTTCAGAATAGTCCAAAAATTAAAGAGCAGTTATTAACAACTAATGGCGCTAAGTGGGGAGAGTTTAAGTGGGGAGATAGTACTATCTATGGTGGTAATAAATCCTTTAAACCAAAAAAACAAAGCTATTCTGGGTATGCTAGATATTGGCAATTACGTGTCGCTAGAAAGGCAGCTAATAATCGAGTGGAATTTATGGGTGCTCAATATTTATATAAAACCAAAAGACTTTAGGAGGTTATTATGGGTCTTATAAGTTATACACAAATCGAAGACGGACAAGAGGCTTCTGCTAATAGTCTTAATGTGCGGTTTGGTAAAATCCATGAAGAGATAAATGGAAAATTGGATGCTTCTAATATAAAGGATAATGCTATAACTGGTGATAAGATTGCTAATGGGGCTATCGATAAAAACAAACTCGATATCAAACAGTATATTGATGATAACGGCTGGACAGTAACAGATATGGGTGGTATAAAAACCTATAATCGAATAGCAATGGTCGATGGCAGCGAATATGACGGTAATGGTAACCCTGGCTCAAAAGGCTTACTTATTGGTGGTAATGGTAGTCGTCGTGAATTAGTATCTTTTCCGCCACCAGTTGGGCGAAGAGTTGATAATGTATCTATTGTTGCAACATATTTTGGCGTGTATTCTGGACACTTAGTTGTTTCTGGAGAAATTAGGGATAATAAAATTATGATAGCTGGTGGTAATATATGGCCAAATAAACTTTCATTTAAAGGCAAGGTATTTATCCAGGCGGCGGATTTAATATCATGATTAGCCCGACTCAGCTAACACCTAACATGGATATGTCAACTCTGACCAACGCACTGAACGACATGTTTCGTCAGATTGAGTCGGAGAACAGAACACAGGTCATTAAAGATGAGGACGGTAAAAACCGCATCCTCATCGGCCGTGCGCCCAAAGGCAACTATGTTGTGGCTATCTCAAAAAAGGGCGTTGATGTCCTAGAAGCATTAGAGAAGTGATATGGCGCTACAGTCTACAGACTTTAACTTTTTATCAGAGGGGACGATTGACAGGGTTGTTTTCGCAAAAGAGGATAGCACTGTCTACCCTACTGGTACAACCGGCAACTACGTAGATATCGAGGTGCTATATACCTCAGAGCTAATGTTGGTTCAGGCTTCGGTCAGTGTCGATGGCCAATCATGGTATTCTGAGGATTCTCCAAGATATGGAACTGGAACTAGCACAGACCTATCCATTAGTTCACATTCTTACTCAGGTAAGATTAGAATATTTCTTCAAGCACCACCTGGTATAACTAAAGTTTATTATAGGGTAGTTGGTATTAAATTATGATAACAAATCCACAAGATTATATATTTTATAGCGACTTTCAATACCCTCCAAGAATTAGCTCTGGCAGTACTAATGTTGCTGATGGAGACTTTGGTCAGAAGATTCTGGCGACAGGGGTTACACTGGATAACGACTGGTCGGTTTATGAGGAATCACAACGGGGGGGTGAAACAGTTATTTCTAAACATTCTAATGCATATATTAACCATAGGGGCGAACTTATATCTAGTGCGACTAATACACCATCTAAATTGATATGGAGGGTATATGGCTATTAACCCTAATGATTTCATATTTCATAGCGATTATACTATTAATGGTTTACTTAGTTCTTATCAGGAAACACTCACTACACCAGGTGTGCAGATTGCTCCAAATGCGTCTATGACGATTTATGGAGATTATCATGATATTGGTAATGCACGTTCGACACCTGTTGCCTCTTGGATTGTACCTAGTTTACCACAAGTACATTCTAGTATCGCAACAGGCAATTTACAACCTGGGTCTATAAGAAAAGGCGGCTTTGCGGTTTCAACATCACAGGCGGGTGGACATAACCCTGTTGGTATATATTTTTTTCCATTTGCATTACAATCAGGGCGTTCTGTAAGGTCAGCTATTAAGATATTTAATAATTCATCTAAGATATTAACTGTTCCAGTGGCGAAATGGAAAATGAAAATCTCTGTATATATCGTACCACCAAATACAGCTTAAATATTGACAAAATTACAACAAATATTATATAAACAATAGAATAAATAAAAAGGAATATAAATGGCGACAGCACCGAGAGTACAAACACTTGCCGAGGCGATGAGGGATTTAGATCCAGCCTATGCTGCAAGCCGTGATATGGTAGCAAAAAGGCAACAAGCTCTACCAGGTAAATATGAAGCTCAGCGTGCAGGAATTTATGCAGCTAGGGGTGAGGGGTTTAACACTATTAATAACCAAGCCACAGGACGCGGCGCTTCATTTAGCGGCATACCACAGGATGAGCAGGCCCGATATTTATCAACTAAGTTCCTGCCGGGTTTACAGCAGGCAGACTTCCAGCAGAATGAAGAGGATATGCGCCTTGAGGGTGAGCTAGCCGGCATCGATAAGGAGCAGCGCCTTGGTGCGCAGAGCCGCGTCGACAAGCAGCAGAGTGACCTCAACTCATGGAATCAAATGATTGCACAGCAGGAGTTCCAAGCCCGAGAATCTGAGAAGCAGCGCCAATTCCAGGAGCGACAGGCTGCAGTACAACGTAATTTCACAGCAAGCCAGAATGCCCTTGCTAGGGCGGGCAAGGCGCCCAAGAAGCTATCTCCGTATGAATCAGCTATGAGTATTATTGGTGCGGCAGCTTCTAAGGGTGGTGTTTCCGCTAACGCATTCCAGTTGGCGCGTGATGCGTATCGTCTCGCTGGTGGAGATACTCATCAATTCGCCAAGGAGTTTTGGAAATATGTGCCAGAAGAGGCTCAGAATGATTTTAACAGTAAGGGCTGGAAATATTATTATGGATAAGGAGTTACGGTAGTGGATGAAGATCTGTTTAAGCAAATCTATGGTGGCGCAATAAAGAATGTAAGGTCGATTGAAGAGATAGAAAAGGAAGAAGAGGATTATAAGAACAAGATTGAAGACGCCAAGGAGCGTCAGCGTGTTGCTGAGGAGAAGCGTAAGAAGGAGCAAGAGGACAAGAAATCTTGGGGGCAAAAGCTTCTGGAGGGCGCTGGTGATTTGGGCAGTAAGATGGTTGCTGGTGTGCAACAGGGCGCCGGTAGGGTCGCCGATGTCGCGGTACAGGGTGGTGCTCTTCTAGATGAATTTGCTAACCAGCTGCAGGGTGGCTCAGAAGGGGAGAAGTCCAAGCGTCGCATTGAGAATATCAAGAACACTGAACGCTTGCGTGAGATGATACGTGAGCAGAAAGACATTCGTGGCGAAAGCATTAGCGGCACAAAGGGAGCTGATGAAGCGGCATCCAAGATTGCTAGTGGCAAGGGAGACATAAAAGACTTCGCTCGGGTAGCGGGCGAGGGCCTTGAGGTTGGCTTGGACGCTACACAGTTTGCGAATCCGACGTCACTCCTTAAGGGCGGTGTTACGGCTACAGCCGGCTCTTCTGTTGCTCGTAACGCGGCAGGCGAGATTGTTAAGGTCACAGCTAAGGACGCTGCCAAGGCGGCTGCTAAGGACGCTGCATTATTTGGTGGGCTTGAGTCTGTCAAAGGTACAGCAAAGACATATGGTGAAACCGGAGACCTAGGCAAAGCTCTCGAGGAGGGGGCGAAGCAGGGCCTAATGTCTGCTGTGACACAAGGCGCATTCAATATGGGCGGCTATGCTATTGGTCGTGGTGTTGGTCGTATCAAGAACGGAAAGGGGAAGGCCGATGCTGGAGATATTGCTAATGTTGACGGTGCCGCCGGGAAGGTTGATGTAGAAAATACAACACCAACATCTGGTACACAATTCTCCAAGATTAGCGACGATGAGCTGGCTCGGCAGATAGAGCAGTTTCAGGCGGGTGAACGCACCACAGACAGAGCTGCAGACTATAAGCGCTACCAGGAGCTTCGCGATGAAGCCCAGTTTCGTGTTGACCAAAAGGATAAGGCTGAGTTTGAGACCAACGGGCTGCCTAACGATGTGAGAGGCGCTGAGAAAGCCCTTAAAGACTTTGATGAGGGTAAAATACCTGAGTCTGCGACACGACCGATGAAGCCAGACATCAAGCATGTCTCTCAGATTTTTGCAAATGAGAATATGCCTGTTGAACTCAAGGCAGCCGCGCAAGAGGTTCTGGACGACCAGGGTAAGGTTAACACCATGCTTGATGGGCTAATGAATGACCGAAAATACAATCAAGCTCACCTTGATATGGATAGGGCATATAATGAGCGATTAAAGGAAATTCAGCAAATGCCTGAGCCTCGGTACGTAGCAGAGCGACAAAAGCTTGATGCACAGTACAAGGATGACCTAGCCGAGCTAGAGATGATTCGTGAAAAGGACCTTCCAGAGGTTGAGAAATGGAACGAGATTAAAGACCGACTAGACCAGCGGGGCAAGCAGGTTGTTGATGACACAAACATGCTCATCGCCAATAATCCAGATAAGTTCAGGGCTCCAGATGAAGTTGAGGTTAAGGCTCAGCGAGAAAAACTGGTTAATAACCTGGAACAGGCCAAGCGGTTCGACAATGGTTCTGCTGAGCTTAGCCGCGTGGCTAACTCATCTAATCCAGAAGCAGAGCTGAGGCGCTCTCCTGAGGCGCGTGACAAGGTTGCTCATATAGTATCTGAGAGCCAGATTGCTAAAACCAAGGATGCGGTGGCGAAGCTAAGTGATAGAGAAATAGCGGCTTCACGCGCCACATCACCGTCACAGATGCTAGAGAAGGGTGGCTTGCGAGATGTTGGTTTTGATCCTCACTCTGAGCTAATCAAAGGCACCGCTAAGGCCAACGCCATGAACAAGGCTGATGTCGAGAAGCTCAAAGCAATTAAGGAGGTTCTGCCAAAGAGCAAGGAAGAACTCAACCAGATTGTTGATTACCTTGAGGGTAAGCGTAGTACACTGTCTCTGGGGAATGAAAAAGCAGCTACCTTAATCCGAGAGTTTCTTGATGAAAAGAAAGAGCTGCTTGATGAGGCGGGATTCCGCACGTTCAAAGAGTTTTATTTCCCACACATCAAAGAACACAATTCAGAGTTGTACAAGCATTTCTTTGGAGATGTCAAGGCTAGTGGAGACATTAACTTTGGCAACCTTAAAAGCCGAAAAACGAACTCCGATACGTATAGCCGTGATGTGATGGAGGTTCTAACAAGTTACGCCTCAGGCCTCAACGAGAAACTCACCATCGAGCCAGCGCTAAAGAAGCTTGATGATGTGTCTGTCCAATTAAAACTTGCTAAAGATGAGGTTAAGAATGCAGCACAATATGCTGACTTCCTTGACAACTATATTAAACAGGTTAAGGGCCAAAACAAGAGTAACGCCGAGGTGATGGTTAACCAGATGGTGAACTGGGCTGTTCAGAAGTTTGGTGGTGAGCCAAAAAACTACTATGCTCAAGCGCTTGGAACACAGCGTATGATTTCTGCTGCTGCAACGATGGGTCTGTCTGTTTCAACTGCAATACGTCAGTCGTCACAGCTTGTGAACTCTATTGCAGGTATTGGCACCAAATGGGCCAGTGTTGGCTTGGTTGACGGTATTCGCATGCTATCCACTAAGGCTGGTAGGGCTGAGCTGCGAGGTAGTGGTATATTTGACGGCGGTCTTGTTAGCTCTGAATTACGAGCATTAGCTGGTAATGGCACTGGCGGGCGCATCTCTAATGCTGCCTCTGCGGGCGCTAACGCGTTACTTGCTTTAACGACCTCTGCTGACACATTCTTCCGTGCGGCTGCGTATGCGGGTGCAAAAGCTAAGGCAAAGAGCATGGGCCTTGTTGGCGAAGAGGCAATAAATTATGCCATCCGTAAAACCACAGACACTCAGTTTATGACATCTAAGCTTGATATGCCATTAGCCTTTAATGGACAGGGCGTTCGCTCCCTGACACAACTTGCAACCTTTACCGGTAAGCAGGCTGGCTTTATGGCCAGGACAGCCAAGGGCATGGTTGAGCGCGGTGCAGATGGTAAGCTCAGACTAAACGCTAAGGCAACGGGTAATATTGTTGCGGCAGCTGCTGTAGCAACGCTTTTAACCGAAACACTAAAGCCTATTATGGGGATGCGTGAGACAGAATGGATACCGTTCTACGACCAAGTGGCTCCATACATCGGCGCATTGACCGGAAAAGAGGTTAAGGGTGGTGACGGTATCTATCGATCACCATTGGTGCAACTTATGTTTGGTGATGGCAAGAACAAGACTGGGTTGATGCAGGCCTTACAGGGCAAGGGCTTTGATAAATTCTGGGAGGATAACTGGTCTGGTATTGTTCCAGCTGGTACTCAGCTCAAGAAATCTGTCGAGGGTTATGAATCAACAACCACAGGCGCAAGTCGTAACTCTAAAGGTAAGCTTCGCTATCTACAGGATATGGACCAAAACAGCGTGATTAACGCCACAATATTCGGTCAATATACCACAGAAGCTGGTCGTCAATGGATTAAAGATGGCTTCCCAACGCTGTCAGACAAACAGGCAGATAAGGTTGATTCACAGGAAACTCGAGAACTCAAGCAGCAATACTACGACTTTTACTCAGCCATTAAAAAGGCAGATGGTCGCAAAGAGGCTCTTGAGGAGGCTCGTGATGCTGCAACCCTGGGTGATCAAAACAGGGCAAGGCGGGTTGCTAAAGAGTACAACGAGAAAGTGCGTGATGCACTGTCTGACTATTACTCAAAGCACGATGAGATTCCTCCAAAGCTAAAGAAAGAGTTGGAGCAACAGGTGTTCATTAACGCGAGCCGTATAAGAAAAAAATAGGAGTAGAACCGAAGAATGAGTAAACATATCAATCTCAGGGCCACCCACGCACTCCTATGGAGATTGCATGTTGGTGTGGCCACCGCCTCGTTTGTTAGCGGTTTAAGTATATTGCTGTATCCCAGGAAATTTATGGTCAATGCGGCGTGTACCATATTGCCGTACTGGATGACTGGACTACTATGGTTGCTGTGCGGAGCTATGGTTGCTGGGGCCTTGGCCAGGTGGTCATATAAAACCGCTCGCCTGGGCATCGGATTATCTGTGGTTCTTTATGGACTCATGGGGACTGGAATGTTAACGGACCTACTGTTTAGTAACGGACCTCCTGCGCCGATATCAACAATAATAGCACACTATATACTCGCCTTTGGGGCGTTCTTTATCCTACTAGAGCCACCCATTAACCCAGAAACAGCAATTGCAAACAGAAACAAAAACAAGGAATAACGATGATTGAAGCAGTAAAATTAGACATTGCAGCAGTTATTACTGCCATATCTTTAGTCATTACAGCAGCTGCTACATTTATCGTTGCTTTCAGAGATAAGAAGACCGACATGGATTCAGTTGATAAAGCGGTGTCTGTGACTAAAATCCACGAAACCGATAAAAAAGTTGAAATCCTGATTCAGCAGGTGGATTTCCTATTCGATGAGATTAGTAAACTACGTACCGAAAAAGATGACCTTGAGAGTCAAATTGCGAGACTAACCGAAGACCTTAACAGGGAGCGTGAGGACCACAGCAAGACCAAGGCGCGACTCGACGCATTGCTAGCCGAACTAGACGAAAAGAATAAAAAGATTGCAGTTCTAGAACATGAGCTGTCTAAAATAAAGGAGAACTAATAATGGCATTTAATTGGCAAACACAATGGAACAGTCCAAACTACACAGAGGCTGCAGATGTATACGCTACATGGGGACGACCTCGAACTATTGAAGCTATTGCTATCCATTGGTGGGGAAACCCTGAGAACAACCCATCATACGAGGGTGTTATTAACTGGCTATGTCGGCCGAATGGTAGTAGCTCTGCACACATTGTGGCCACAGGAACAGGTAGGCGAGCAGCCTGTCTGATTGACCTGGAAAACGCATCATGGGCAACCAACTCGGCAAACCCATATACGATATCAATTGAATGCGACCCTCGATGTCGAGATGAAGATTATGATGTTGTTGCTGAGGTTATAGCTCAGTTACGCAGTATATATGGTTATCTTCCATTAGTGCCACACCGACAATTTACATCAACAAATTGTCCTGGTAATTATGACCTCGACCGTCTTGAGCGAATCGCAGCAACTAAGGAAGTTAGTAAAGACGACGATTGGGGTAATGTTCGTAATAAGGTTGCTCCCGCTCCAGCACCAGTACCAGTACCTACACGACCAACATGGGCTGCAATGGACAACCCGCGCTATATGAGGGCTGCAGTTGATCTGTATGTTTATGACCTTGTTAATAAGAGGCCTGTTGGTTCTGTCATCAAGGCTGGCACCGATATTGACTTCAAAACCCAAACTCAATGGGACGGTAAAACCTACCTGCGTAGCAGGTCATCAACTGATGGTAACCGAGACTGGGGCATTTTATTAGATGCTCTTACTGAAATCCCAGCACCAGCACCTGAAGTGGAGAAGAAACCAGAGGTTATACCTCCACAAGCTCATGAGAAGCCGTCTGAGGGGTCTTTAGACAAAGAGACTACAACCTTACTACAAGATGTTAAAAAGCTGTTACAGGAGCTTACACAGCTTCTGAAGAACATATTTAAAATAGGAGATAAATAAATGGAATCAATATTATCACTTGCTGCTATTGCATTAGTAAAACTTGGCCAGGAGCTAAACGAAAAACATTGGGGCAAGGCTGGCCTTATTGTGTTAGCTGCGTTTGCCGGTGGAGCGCTTGGCTTTGTCACTGGTGGAGTTGATGGCATCGCTGATGGTGTATTCAAGATTGGTCTTGTTGGTTCAGGACTTATAACAACCGCTGGATTTGCTGGTAAAAAGGCTGGCGAAGCCCGTAAAGATTCTTAAAACATTAAGACATAAAATAAAGACCTCACAACTAAGTGGGGTCTTATTTTTATATCTTAAAGACTGACGTCTAGATTCTTACTTTCGTCCTTACAGCTTTCCATCGCACTATTGAAATATCTGCGCATTCTCCTGGAGACATAGTGGACATGGAAGCCAAATCCAAATAGTGCAACATCAATTCCAAAATCTTCAGTCATCTTATCAATCTCCCATGAGATGTTGATAAGATCAAAATCAATCCAATTCATAGAACCTAGATGGAATAGTTGCTTCCATTGGTTAAAGAATGTTATGCTCATTGCGCTCTCCCTTTCTTATTGCAATATTTCTCATCTGTACACGTACTATATCGTCAGCAACACTAAACCTACAGTCCTCAGTAATTGTAATTGTTAACTCTCTCTTACTCATATATCAAAGCTCCACTTCTAAATAGGATACAAACCCCGAGTCATTTACAACAACCCTGCAGCCCAATAAGCTGATGTCTCTTTCGCCATGTCTAATATAACCATTATCTGCTTTTAGTAGCTCCTGATAAAAACCCCAACCCATAACCAGACACATAGAGCTGAGGCTAAACATACCAAGCTCCTCTTTCGCTCTCCTGATAGCCTTTGCAATGCTATTAAGATTGGGATGCGAGATATAAAAAAGTTTTTTAAATTCCCCATTGACAGGAGAGTGTATGGCTAGATAAATCTCATCAAGTGGGTTCTTTCTTTGTAGTGCCTCAAGAATATCCCTATCAATCTCAGTGCTATTGTTCTTTGGGAAGAACTTGTCCCTGAGCATCTGCTCACCAGCTTCTCGTAGATCACCGTCTAATGTAGACAGCCTACTTCTGGCTATTATCTGCTGTAATTTGGTGGACACTGTTTAACTCCTTCATCGTTTCTGGTGATGTATGAGACGCTGCTGACACCATAGCCACCTTGAGGGCATTTTCGCGGTCTTTCTCAGTGATTTCATGAGCTTTGCGTAGTCCGTCAGCTAAGCCATCAGCATATGCAGCCATCTTCTTTGTCTCCTCTGCATCAGCTAGCTTCTCTTCACGCTTGTCAAGTGACTTCTCTCTCCTGTCAAGACTTTCCTCTTTTGCGTTCAGAATAGCCACAGTGTCAGCGTTCTTTAGTGACTGCTTTTCAATCTCTCGGACTTCGTCACGTTCTTCCTCAAGCACAGAGATTTTAGCTTCTAGCCGGTCAATCTGACGCTCCGCTGTTTTACACAGATCTTCTTGTTGTTGACGCAGATGATCAATCTCACCATTCTTCTTTTCAATTGACCTCTTTAATTCATCAATCCGTTGCTTGGATTCTTTTGCTCCACGCACCTCTGCGTCTGTCTCTAGTTTGGACAGTTCTTCCTGACTAATGAGCTTATAACCTTTGATAAACTTCATATCTATCTACCCTCATAAAATTCTCTTATTATTTTTGTCGCTTGTTTCGCCTTAGAGCGCCTATTGCCAACAGGATCAAACGCGAACACGATACTAGAATACTTAATACTACGATGCCCATCTGGTGTAATAAAGCGGCCAAACTCGCCCTTACTACCCTTAGCACCCCAGCTATGACCCTTGTAAACAACAAGCTCAGCGCCTCCACGGCCCGCCCTCGCACAAACATCGCCAGGGCGTATAACCTCACCATACCTGTCATACTTATCAAAATTCAACATGAGGATCACCAACCTGTAAGACCTTTAAGCCCAACGACCGCCACATGCGGCAAACCGATGGCCTGTCGTCAATAACAAACTTAATATTGTATTTGCCTCTAATGTGCTTGTCAAATAGCTCCTGCTTCACGACATAGTCTGGTCTCTTATCTCCCTCATCACGGCAATAAATTTCATCGTAGTTGACCCCGTTTTTAGCGAGCCAGTCTTTTGTAACTTGTAGATGGCCACTATGACGGCCAGTGAGTATAATGACACGATAGCCGTGTTTGTAGCACATAGAAGCAACCACAGAAACAGCATCGTCAAGAACGTCTTCCATAGCCCGACTAGCGTCATAGGGATTACGAGGATTGTCGCCATCGATATGAGCAAGAGTACCGTCAATATCCACCAGAATAGCTTCATCCAGCGTATCGTCATATTCAACATGTTTTTCCTTGTATGGTGCTATATATTTTCTATACATATTGAGGATTGCCTCCATAGGTACGCTGTTCGCACGTTTACGGTTCCTCTTGATACACTCTTCGAGGGGTGTATCGATGAACAGGACTTCAAAGTCTGCGTCTTCCTCTTTGGCTATTTTCTCTAGCCGTTGTTGGTGCTTAGGTGCAAAGTTGGTGTCATCGACTACAACGTTGTTGCCCTCACAAAGCCCTGCGATAATCTCAGCATCCTCCATGCAGACAACTTCCTTTTCGTCTTTGAATGTGTAGTCTGGGAAGAATTCTTTACGAATGTCATCCTTATTTACACGAACCCATCCCTTTGACTCAAGCTCTTTTGCGTATGTAGACTTGCCGGAAGCCGGCAGACCTTTAAGGCAAAGCAACTTGGGTCTTTTATTCTTTGCCATATAGCTATATCTCCTTTATTTTATCTGGCCTAAAGCCTGACCACTTCTCAGTGCCAATGTCAACAATCGGTGCTTGCATGAAGCCTTCTTCTCTGAACCGCTCGGTTAGTTCTGGATTGTCCTCAAGCATAACCACCGTATACTCAAGCGCCCTTTTCCCAAGTGCTCGGTATGTTGCATTGCACTGCACACAGTTCTCTTTACTGTATACTGTAATCTCTGGTTGCCTCATCTTCTCCATTACTGGCAACCCTCACACATTGTTAGCTCCGCTGGATCAACCGGTGCGTCTATCGGTCGGCCATTGCGGCGATTAAAATCCTCTTTAACCTGCTCATCATTCATAGCAGCATCAATAGCGGCCAACTTCTCGTCCAGTGTCATCTCGTCTGTTAAAATCTCATCAGCGTTCAATGTTATTCTCCAATCTGTCTGCCACAAGCTTAGCATAGCCCGCAATATCAATCCACGAATCTGCGTACCATGGGTCACCATTGACAATACGACCAATCTTATGTGCTATCATAAACAGGGCTTCTGCCATATCTTCATCAATGTCATCGATAGAAGCGATGTTTGCATTATTATAAAAACCCTCTCTAATAATTGCTTGTATATCCTGCGACACAGTGGCGTGCCCCATAAAACTGCCATAGCGTTTGCCACGTTCATCTAAAATACTATCTACTTCATTTTTCATATTACCCTCTACCACACAACCTTGCCAAACCATTTCTTGCTTGGCGGCAGTTGATATTCTTTCTTCTTCCTTTTATATGTATAACTATTGGCATTCTCTCGCCTATTCGGCGGACAGAATGAACAGTCTGTGTCTCTCTGTCTCTTTAGCCGTTTATAGACTTTGGGATTAGACACCTTGTCCATTCTCCTTGACAGTCTCGACATCAACATCCCCTGTAGCTAGTTTCTTTTTGTACCACTCTGGTAGACCAGACACCGCGTGTCGCATAAAGTCATCCTTGTATATCTTCCAGAGCTCCTCTTTGATATTCTCTTTTTCCTCTAGTGTTATATCAAACCGTACCTCTTTAATAAGGCGACCAATGTCTGACGGTGAACCAGTTAGCTCGCCATCCTCCCTTAGGTGCTGAATAGCCTTATTCCATCGGGCCTCTGACTTGTATTGGCTGATGGCAACCTCAAGCTTGCCCTTGCCGGTGTGTTCATTTTTCCAGTCTCTGGCATGAACCTCTTTGAACTTCTCTGAGACGTACTTACCACTCATAACGGTCAACGGGATATTGCCCATAAACATCCATGGTGTATAGCGCTTAACCACAACACCCTCAATCTTTTGACCACCAAGGAAACTGTCTGTTTTGTCAACCATATCCAATACAGCCTGAGCATTAGCTTCACCCTTAAATAGTAGAGGCACTGTGTCAACGCCCAGTTGTTCAGCCCACTCAGAGATAATGTCCATGCCATAGTGTTCTTGTGTCTCTGGGTTGTACACCCCAAATAAGGCAATACCGTTCTTAGGAGTTCGGTCATAAGCTAGGACATTGTGCTTTGGCTTACTCAGCCACTCGCCGTATAGGGCTATGTTATCTGGTAGTTTGTCGGCAATCGTTTTAGCGAACTCAACCGCACCCTCGAACATCTTATCTGGGTTGTCAAGGTCTTGCTCTTTGCCCTTGGAGCGAACAAATAACTCGCCATTTATCTTGCCCAGTCCCAGCTGACTGCCATCAATTTTCTCAGTTACCTCAACAACACCGTCGAACAGGTCTGATATTTGTTTATTTCCTATGTGTAGAATTTTAGGAAACGCTGATGTTTTCATTTATCCCTCGCTATCTCTATTAACTTTTGGCGCCTCATTGAAACGTTCTTCCCATCTTCGCTGACACTCATCACATATCAACGTTCCATCGCTCAGCCAGCCCCACCTTGGCGGAAGCCTGAAATAGGCGTAACCATACTCACCGCATATGTCACAATATGATTCAACTAGGTTCTCAAAATAATCATCACAAGAAGCCAATAGGCCCTCGAGGCGGAACTTAATCTCATCCCTGAGCTTCCCTACACGGTCTGGTGGCATCTGTTTGATAGCCTCAGCCTCTTGTCGTCGGTCTGGAAACTTGTACTGTAATAGCGTCTTGGCCATGTAACTCCTTAATAAATTATTTCGACATCTATACCTTCGGCTGCGTTAGCGTCGTCAACCATCCGGCAGAGTATTTCTCGGTCAGATATTTCACTGAGCCATCGTCGTTTATGTTCAATGCGTTCTTCGGGGCTCATGCCCTCGATAATATTGACAAGCTCCATATCTGGTAATGCCGGCTGATTGTCCGGCCAATTATTGATACCCGATGCGTATTCACTCATCGCTGCACTCCTTTCTATATTATTATGCGTTAACTAGTCTGCCTTTTTTATTAAGCTTAGCTTCATTTGTCCATCCGCCACACGACTTACACTGAAAGCGCTGAACCTTACCATTGCGTCTCATATTGAAACCACGTCGCTCAAGATTGTTACTTCCACACTTCGGGCAAACCCCGTCGATTTGTGCTAGGTCACCGATGTTAGGGTGGTTCTTAATGTACGGCCTTAGGCGTTCATAGATTAAATATAGCAGATCAACATCTTGATTATTATATTCTCTTAACTGGTCCCAGGCCTTTTTATCTCCCGTCAAGCATCTATACCATAAATCTCCATGGGTGACCTCAGTCTTAGAACCAACTTCAAATAACTTACCGAGGCTATCAAGGCTATTACTATTAAACCGCGCAACACTTCGTGCCACCGATAAAGTATCCACAGTCTTATACGGTGATGGCGGTGCTAGATTATACCTCAGAAAGCTTGCGGTTGCAACCTTGTTATCAAACCTATTGGCGTTATGTGCAACAACAATATCAGCTTCATCAAACAGTCCATGTATAAGCTTAACAAGAGCAAGATTTGCACTAGTTCGTCCCTTTCGAGGAATGGTAGCTAGGCTTTCGTGATGTGTAACATCTTCGCCGTACCACCGCCAGCTAATACTCATAATACTAGGATTTTGCTCTACCTTAATAACATTTGTTTTGTAGAGACCATATGTCCAGCCCAATGTTGGGCTAACTTCCAGATCATAAATCAATATCTTCGGAACCATCTCCATTAGCTATCTGCTCCATTTCTTCCTGAGACATGTTCAATAATTCATATTCGTAATCGTCCATCTCCCCATCTTCTTCTCTTAATTTTGGTCAGGGTACCAGGAGTTGAACCTGGGCTTCATGGTTCCAGACCACATGTGCTACCGTAACACCTTACCCTGTTATGGAGGCGCAGACATTTTTCGGGGTCGCTGCGCCAATTTATCCCACACATAAACCTCTAAGCACACAATGTTTTACGAGTATAGTCGTGACCAATAATCGACATTTTCTACTCGCTTAGGGCTCCCAACCCTTGTTCATCTATTTCCCTGCTCTTGGTCAGAGAGCCCAGGCTGTGCTGCGCCTGTTTAGTCGGTGCAATACTGTTGTGTGCTTATTTTGGCGACCGCAACGAGAATCGAACTCGTGTATTACCCGTGACAGGGGTACGTAATAACCACTATACGATGCAGCCTTATTTGGTGGAGCATGAGGGAGTCGAACCCTCGTGCCGGGCGCTGCCTAATGCAGGATTTAACACCCGGTCTGACCGTTTATGCCCCGGAAAGGAGGGGACCACTCGCTACCCATCCAGGTTTCACCATCTAAAGAGGGTTTTCACTACCCTTACGCTGGAATACCTGGCCAAAGCCTTGTCCGTCCCGAATTTTCATTTGGTTGCGGACCCAAGAATCGAACTTGATTGATCGGCTTATGAGACCGATAAGATGACCACACCTACCATCCGCCTTAAAGCCCCGTCGGGCCGACCTCGCTGTACAGCACCTGCTTGCTCGTTTGCTACAGGTACGAGGTAATAAATAAAGGTGTGAGATTAACCCCTCACACTGGGCTGCAGCGGGACACCACAAAGGGTTGTTCGCTAGCCTTTATCCCCACGTCTTATCCGATAGGGGTCCCCATATTGTCAATACCAGCCGTTAGAGTTCCAGAATGCGACAGCTTGTGGCCATCCGCCGTAGCGTCCGTTCACATAGCCATTCATTGCTCTCAATGCTGCTACTGGGTCATTCCATGCGCCAGCCCATTTACCACAAGGTAGTTGTTGGCCTAGTCCACATGCTCCAGAGGAGGCATTTACTGCGTTTGGATTCCAACCTGACTCACGGGTTACAATAGCGTCTACGTGTCCCCAATGAGCTTCCGGTATTCCGCTTGCTGCAAGCCAAGAGTGTTTGTCTCCAGAAATCTGTGCAGCAGGTGCGCTTGTGGCTTGTGCCTTTGGCTTTTGTGCTGCTTGCTCTGAGGCTATTCTAGCTTGTTCAGCTTCTCGCTCTTTCTTAGCTTGCAAGTTCTCTTTTAAAGATTCTATCTCTTTTTCTTTCTCGGCCGTTTTCAGGCGTTCTTCCCGTAGAGATGTATCAGTAGCTATCTTTTCAGTTTTAAGCTCTGACAGGCGCTTAGAAACGATCTGATGGGCCTGTTTTTCTTCAACCACCTGAGCCTGTACATTAGATAATGTGTTAGTAGTCTCTGTATGCTTTGTAAGCATAATGATGTTCAGTGTGATTAGGATAGCAACCACAATGTATAGTGAGCGGCTGCGTAGCCAATTTAATTTGGTACTAATAATGTGCCTTTCGTTAACTAATATAAAGTGGGATAGACTTCCCAAGCCTTTATATCCATCTGGCCTCGCTAGGCCCTAGCTTGTTCTCCGAAGTCAATTTCGTCAAATTCATTAACCGATTGTGGAACCAGTGATTTAATTTTACTCATAATATTTCCCCCTACTATTTAATACTAGCACACCTTGTTCAAAAAGTCAATAGTTTTTTCTGAATTTTATGTTGTAGAATTTACATTCTTGCCAAGGAATGCCTTATCACCCCTGTTTGTCGCCTTAGCAACGCGAATCCTATTTTGATGTTCAACGTTGTTTTTCTTGATAAACCATTTAACGAATGGTAATTTCTTTTTCATAACACTCCTATATATCGCTTAAAAAGCTTAAGAACTTGTAAGTATCTTTGTCTACTTTTGGCCGAATCCTTCGCGATCCTTTGTGATAATTGCAAGATCCATGGGCTGGTTGAATATTACTAGCCGAATAGATGTTCTCTGCCGTTCTAGGCTCAATGTGGTCAAGTGTGACTTCACTCGCTCTAACCCAATCACCACAAATCCCGCACATATAATAGCCATTATCCAGTGGCGGGTTGTCTCTGAGCCACCTTTTCCTGAACGCGAGCCACGCTCCCTCGCTTGTTTTGTATCTTTCATAATCAAACATCCCATTCATCCTCAACTAATACGATCTCAGCCCGAGGGTTATCTTTATCTACGGTCGCCTCTGCTCCACCTATACGCAACACTTTCCAATTGTCATCTGATAATATACCAGATTCAACAAGAGCATCATTACACGAGCTAATCATGTTATCAATGTCCCTCCTGACACGATCTTTCAAATAAAAGGTATAGATTGCGACCACTTGTTTTCCCCTAAGGTTGTCCTTGTAGGTGTCACTTAAATACTCAGAGGTCTCTTTTCGCCATTTCTTAACAATAGCGTTGTCCACCAATCGCGGAGGCTTCGATGGGATAATTTGTTTATTGTTTTTTTGACTCGGTGTTTGCCCGAATATCGTTATCTCCATCTATACCTCCAAGTATTGTTTCCAGGACTGATGGACCTCTACGTCCACTACCTTGCGCCTGCTTGGTCGCTTTTCTATCGTTATCTCCATGTCTGGCTTTACCCCCTTTAGACTGTATCTCACGTCGCTTTTCAGGCGACATGGCCGCTAATCCTTTCCTGCCTCTGATCTTTCCGCCCTTGGAGGAGGCTGCCTTATGAACAACCTCCACCATGTCCTGAAACCCCACTAACGGATTCCCTCATCTTTACGAGCACCCTGTAGGTCAATAACTCGACTGCGGATCGCCTCAATAAGGTCGTGGGTGTCTGCAACAACACCCCTCAACCTCTCATAGTTCACCCGCTTTTCTGCATACTCATTCTTAGCAGCTATATATTCTTCCACGGTATTCTTTGCGTCAATAGCTGCAGTGGCACCATGCTCCTCTTTCATCTTCAGATATGCTTTGCCCTTTTCAGTTTCCATGTTGGTCTCTGCCTTGAGCATGTCCATCTGTGCATTTGCCTTAACGTCAATAAGGTAGCCTTTCATCGCTGCCAGTTTCATTGCCGTGTAACTCAGGACGTTTCCGTTTTGAGACTTCAGCCATTCTGCATCTGAGAACTTTTCATTGATGTATTGTATTTTTTGTAGCAGCTCTTCCATATCACCGACCTCCTAAAAGTCAAGGCTAGTCAAGTCTGCTGGGGCATCGTCACCAGCCTTAGAGCTGTTAGTAGCTCCTGCTGGTTTTTTGCCACCCTGAGCGTCGAGAAAATTCTCAACTAGAGAAATAAGGTAATCAACCTTAGCCTCTAGTTCTCCTGATGGCTGTGCTTTTGCTTGGCTGCTGGTTCGCATTTCCTGTGGTCGGTCTGCACGAACATATTGTGGCTTGCCATAGTTATTTTCTACGATATCGCCATAGAGTTCATCGCCCTTTTCAACCTTGTTACCAATCTTCTTTAGAAGCTGCAACCAACCATCAACTGGCTGGTTCTCGACCTGCACCATAAATTTATGCATGTCTCCGCCCTTAGTTTTGATAACATCAGGCTCCCCTGTTTCGCGGTTAGTTGACTGAAACGCTTTCTTTACTTTCCAAACTTGAGGCATCACTTGCGTCCTTTCTTAGTAGTTTTCTTAACTTTCTTAGCAACAATCTTAGCTGGTGTCTTAACAACCTTTTCAGGTTCGACATTAACTTCGATACCAAGATGCTCAATGATAGCGTCTACCTTGGCTGCAAGGGTTGCTTCCTCACGTGGTGAGATACCGTTCATAGACAGAATCGCTCGCTCAAGTCCGCTGCCGGTCTTCTTGCTTTTACCGAACACTTCTTCGTTCAGTCGGTTGATTGCCGTTGCAACACCGTTAGTTTCAAGCTCACGGAGCTGTCGGTCATGCTCTGTAACCATCACAGCTGTGTGGCCACGTAGCTCTTCGAACTCGGCACGTAGTTTCTTAACTACACCCCACGGCCCGTTGTTTGAGATGTGTCGCTTCAGACGTGCGTAGTCATCAGCTAGGCCGTTATGCCTCTCGATAATCTCATCTTGCATTACAGCAAGCTGCATAATATCGCTGGCTACACCCTTGAAGCTTTCCTTGGTTTGCTTTTTAAATTTACTTATCAGTCGCACCTTCTCCTCCTTTTAAAATTGCGATTACTTTTTCTGGGTCTTCATATTCAATGTTATCCATTGATGATTACCTCCCGAATGTCAATTGGCTTGCTACTAAACTCTTCCCAGGCGTTCTCACCGCGACAGAGTTTCTCGGGGTTGAGCCAGTAAATATCTAAGCCCCGCACGTCATATCCCTTGATCTCAAGCAAAAATGCATAGAAGCTTAGCTGTAGCCAGTGGTAGTCAAGAAGCTCACTCCCCATTTTATCCTTAAACGGACTATCGGCAAGCTGGTATTTCTTCTCATGGATGTTACCATCAGTTTTAAAGTCCTGAATACGGACAATCTTTTTCTTGCGATCAACAACCATCAGTCGGTCAATAGACCCACACAACTTTAACCCAGCATCCCAAATAAATACTTCAGACAACCTCTCATAATCACCACCGAATTTTTCTTGGAAATCCTCAACAATCTTTTTGATGAATGGGTTCTTACTCAACGCTCGGTTAGGACCATACTCTGTCGGTTTTGTTTTAAACTCTTTAACAAACTTTGTCTTATCACCAAGCTTAAAGTTTCGGTCATAGTTCTCAAGAGCTGCATGAATTGCTGTGCCATAGCCAGTAGAGGCTTCATTGTTTAGATTCCACATTGCCTCAATAGCATCAGCATCAACATTGTACTTTTCGGCCATAGCAGCGAGGATGCCCTCACGATCAAATGGCTGGTAAAATTGCTCAGGGAATTTGCTTCCGCTCATAAAGCCCTTGAGTTCTTTATGACCATTCACAACTTCAAGCTCAATAGTTTCACCAGTCAATGGCGACGTATATGCCTCTGTGGCGTGTTTAGAGTTGCTCTGAACCCCCTCAATAGCCTTAGTGAGGTAATTAAGCACCTTGAGGGTTTCAGCCTTGCTAGGGACGCTCTCACGAGCTTCTGGAGCCTCTTCCTCTGTTAACTTATACTCAAGCGAAATGTTCACCCCGTATGACCTATCCCCGCCACCCGTGATGTCACCGATAGAAATGTACACTGTGTTGCCGGCGTCCAGGGTCTCGCTAATGTCTTTATTTTTATCCTTGGCGATGTAGCCAATAGGAATCCACTCGTCGTCTTTGTAGACATCAACAGCAACCGCCCGTGGGTCGTATTTATTGTCTTTCTCACGGCGAACTCGCAGTGGCTCTTTACCGCGAAGAGATTTGATTACATCTTGTCGCCCCTCGAATGTAACACCAACCAGCTTGCTATGGTATGTAAGCGTTTTTGGTTCACTCATTACAACTCCTTTGTCATTTTAAACGTTATTGCGTATATGATGCCTACAATTATTAGTAATATTATTGCACCCATTGCTACCTTTCTTATTTCATCTTAGCACAGATCTTATTAAAAGTCAATACCTTTAACCAAAAATGTATTGTAGAATTTACAAATCATCAAATTAACCCCTTGACAAAACACCAAATGTATGATATATTTGTTAGTGTAGAGTTTTCTCTACAACTCCTTTCTTCTCAAAAACCATTAGGTTTTATGAACCCCTAAAATCCCTCGGGGGTTCTTTTTTATGCCAAAAGTTTTGATCTATTGCGAAGCTCCGCATCAATTTGCTGAGCTTTTTTTGATACCTTTAATGCCCTCTGGTTTATCCCTACGAGATACAGATTATCAAGGTTTTTAACCCGGCTCAAGGCCACATAGCCCATACCCTCAACAAACGCTTTTCTCAGATCTATCTCGGCCGCGTCAAGCGTCATGCCTTGACTCTTATGTACGGTGATTGCGTAAGCTAGACGTAGTGGTATCTGTGTGATCGCGGCTGTTATTCTGTCACCCGACCGTAATTCCCACTCATCAGGATAAACTATAACAGGATGGCCAAAATTCACTATGGGGAACCCGTCACTCGTGAAGTCTATAACCGAACCTATACTCCCATTATGATAGCGACCCTCTGGGTCGTTTTTTACTGCCATAACCATAGCACCAAGCTTTAGCTCAAGCAGCTCAGGGGCAAGTACATTGCGTTGTAAGCTGAGAACTGCTTCCCATCGACCACGACTGGTCCGCATGTAGAAATGACTATCACCAGACATTCCTGCTAATTCTCGCCGGTTTAACTCATCAACGTCAGCATTAGTTGTATATAGCCTTGTAACGTCACTAGGGGCTTTCTGACGCATCCTAGACAGCAACCAGTCCAAATGCCTCTGTCGCATATCTCCGGCCCTCATGGCGTTTAATATGTCCTGCAGGCGCAGATCCTCTGCCCTGTGTTGTTCCTCCAGATAGCAAACAGACAATCCCAGATCGTGCCATGTTGTTGATTCAGTGATAAACCGACCGCTACCGTTGGTTGACACGGGTGGAAGCTGGAAAAAGTCGCCACACAGGATAGTTTGAATACCGCCCATCGGCTCATTATTCTCTCGTATAATCTGCATAGCCTGATTGACCATATCAAGGTTATAATCATGCATCATCGACACCTCGTCAATAATCAAAACATCTGTCTTACGTATTGCCTTTTTTCTCGTCTCAGACATCATGTAAATGTAGTCTTCATGTAGTTTAGATCCCAACCCGATGCCACTCCAGCTATGGATTGTCTGACCGCTCAGGTGTGCTGCTGCAAGTCCTGTGGTTGCTGTCACCACCACCTTTTTCTTTTGCCTCCGCGCCTTACTAATAAACTTATTCAGGAGATAGGACTTACCAGCACCAGCAGGGCCGGTCAGCATAACATTATCGCCTCGAAGCATTATTTCAAGCGCTCTATCCTGCTGCATCCCTCTCCTTTCTCCGTTTAGCCTGCCATTCAGCCCTCATCCAGGGCGGTTTACCTCGTGATTTAGTCTCTGGCAACAATCGTCTAGCCTGCTCTTTTACTTCCTTAAAATAACCCGGTACAGCCATGTCGTCCTCAGATATTGCAAAGTGAATAACCCGCAGTCCCTCAGATTCAATAACACTAGGCGGATGTACCAACTTATCTAGGCCGTGAATAGTACCAAAAATATCAGCTTGACCGTCCGCCACCCTCCTCTTTGTGCCCATATTCACCCCCTCGAACCGTTATTTTCAACAAACTTATGATAGTTTAATGTTTTTCGTCTAAATTTCCCTTCCATCCTTAAAACACTTGTCGTTTCCCTTCTCTGTTTGATCAAAACCCTCTTGTAGCATTTCTTGAAGGTCAGTTGAGCCGTTATAAAATTGCGTTATAAATTCATAAACACCATCTTGAACCTGATTGACTTCAACGAAGTTGTCATATACGTCAAACTCTTTATCTAATTCAATCTTATAAATACAATTTCCATCGATAACAATATAGTCATTGTCGACTAGTTCATATTCGTCAATCTCTTCTACATCTTGATAGAATTTATTACGTTTTTCTCTAGGTATGCTTTGCCAGAACTTCTGTAGATTGGCTTGAAGCTCATTAGCGTCTTTATATTTTTTACAAAGTTTAAGTTTTCCTTTATAGCCTACAGTTTCACTCATTATTTTATCTCCCTTCCTCAACCGCAGAACTGGTGTTGGCTATATAAGGTGATGATTTGCCGAGTTTTAATTTCCTCGAATGTGAGGGAATTAGGTTTCGTAAAGTCACATCACAGTTACGCAACTGACTTTTCCCTATTTTACATTATGCGGCTTTTTGCTTTCATCCCAGGGGTCGTATTTTCATACGAGGCTTAGTCTAAGCTGTCAGTTAATCTTTACCTATTCCGCCACTTATATAGCCAGTTGACAACACCACCACGGAGCAAAGGATTTCTCACCTTTCGGCTTACTCCCATTCGGGAACCCAGCTTTATTCCTCAGGTCATGCTGCCAGTTCTACGGTTGAATTTAATGTTCTAACTGGGTACGATTTGTACCTGGTTGAGCAGTTTAACGACTTGCTCAGGCCACCCGTAGAGTACATATTTACGAATCTGTATCTGACGGGTCTCTCCACTCGTCTAAATCTATATCTTCACCATCCACTGCTATCTCACAGTCTAGGATAGATAAGTCCCTGTGTTGCTCTGGTGCGCCATTCTGATATGCCCAGTACATGGTGTCATCGGCAATTTCATAAGCCTCATCTTGATTGCTGGCTTTCACCGATAAATAACAGTCCAAGGTTATTTTTACTGGGATACTAAACTCTTTCATTAGACTTCTCCTAATTTTTTAATCAACCTATGAACACCACGCCCTGAACCAATACCTTTACCTGTCCACCAACCTTTATATGGATATAGTTTTGCAATATGATTCTTTCTGTCGTTTGCCTTGTAAATGTATATAGCTTTCTCTCTTTCATCCCAGGCTACAGCATATCTAGCCTCTATGAGTAAGTCGGTTGCGTATTGTACACGGCTTGGTTCAAGAGATTTTCGACGCTCTTTACGCTCTTTCTTCATAGTGTCAAACACTGCTCTTAATTCACCCATTAGTTTTCCTCAATTCCGAAGTATTTTAACCAATCTTCTCGGTTTTCCTTGATAGATTTTTCGGCTTCTTCTTTGGTTTCGTAGCGGACAATTTCTCCTGAGTCATTCCAGAAACAATCACAACATTCTAGTTTTTTATTTATATAGTCATAATCGACTATGTAGCCACCTTTTTCCGTTTTCAAAGTCTGGCTCAAAGGTCGAGGTTCGCTGTAGTCTGACTTTGGCTAATCTACGTTCACGGGCTTTTTGAGCTTCTTCTATTGTGCGATAGACAAACCCAAAAGCAAGACGTTTATGATGGCTTAAGAGATCGTTAAAAGTGAAACTATAGATATCTTTCTTCTTCATTTAAGCAGAAGACTTTTTCACCATTTCTAGGTTGATAATGAATACTGTCTTCCATTTTCTCAAACCATTCATCAAAATTGTCTATATCTTGAATTGTAAATTGAGGGCTAGTTTTCGCTCCGATTGGTGTAATTCTAACTAGTTCTTTCAATTCGTCATAATCGCTTGTAACTTCTTCGAATATAGTTCCAGCCTTAATTGTTGGTGTATCCTTTAAAAGTTTGTATAACCTCATGTAATCCTTTCTCTAATTATTTTTGGGTATAAGGGACTTTATCCCGCTGG
>FLSE01000023.1_pt1 | contig 47939 bp, 78 predicted proteins | sample 1550461 | NCBI WGS metagenome assembly FLSE01 (sample SAMEA4031758, study PRJEB14383) | metagenome | biome: human; feature: oral; material: saliva | place: Philippines | collected 2014 | reverse complement strand
ACGCCTAACGCCTAACGCCTAACGCCTAACGCAAAGGAGAAACAACAATGTCTTGCAACGACACACCCACCGAGCTGCAGGGGGCTGTCGATAACAGCGCCTTGCCCCTGTCGTCCACGGAGTTCACGTGCATCAACACCAACGGTGAGATTATTACCCTCGATAGTAGGCAGATTCCAGGGGGAACACTTATTAATTACAGTGGGTACAACCACTTCAAGATGGAGGCGTTCCGTGCGCTCGTCACCAACACGAATGACAAGCCATGGGTGCTGTACACAAATATGCGGCTGTCGCATGAGCAGTTCGCTGAGATGATGCGTGGCCGCACCAACCTCCCGAAGATTATTTACTGGGGGCTGTGATGGTCCTTGGTGTCGCAATGATCACGAGGTGCAACTAGTGGATGTCCTATATAAGCTCAGCAGTGGTGCGTGCGTGCGTGTCGAAAAGCTGAACAAGTCCTTCTTCTTGATCCTTGGAGAACTAACCTACTACTGGTTGGACAACAAGGGGAACTACTACAGCGAAGACACTTTCAGTGAGCTGTGTCGTACATACTCGTTTGAGATTGTCGATCCTGGCCACCGTGTTTATAGCTGCTAACAACCAACCAACCAACCAACCAACCAACCAACCAACCAACACAACGAAAAGGAGAACAACATGAACATTGAGGAGCTTTTGACCAAGTACACTAATCTCACTAACAAGCGTGATGAAGCCTATGAAGTGTACAGATCTTTTGAAGTCAGGATCAATTACCTTGTCGGCATGAACAAGGTGCCTGTCAAGCTGAAGGACACTGAAGGTAACGCTACAGGGTTTACTATCACCACGCCTGATGATTTGTGGAAGGCCCGTTCGGGGATGGTCATTGCTGTTTGTGGTGCTGAATGGATGCACTGCGAAGATGAGTGGATGAGCTGCTATGGGGCCGTGAGGAATGATGCTGAGATGTTCATTCATATCCTACGCAATCTCGACCACACCCATCTAGTTCATAGGGGGTATTGATCATCGTGGCTATTAAACCAAAAATGCCAGAGCTTAAGTTTTCACCAGAGGGTATTGTTGACCTTTGTCCTGATTTGCCAGAATACCACCGAAATACGCTTATTGATACTTTGGAGTGGGCTTGGGATGATTGCAATACTTTTGAGGCTGAAATTGAGGTTCCTATGCGGGAAGAACCATATGCTTACTTTTTGAGGGTTACGGTTGACCCCTTTAATGAACAAGTTACTATTGAAAGGAGCTTTTCGTGATTGTTTTCGACATTATTGTGTGGTCGATTGTTAGCGCTGTATGGGCTGCCTTGGCCTGGTGGAAGTCCTCGATCACAGGCACAAAAATCTGGCCGGATGTTCTGGCTAGTGTTGGTGCGGCTGCTGTCGTTATTGTGTATCTGGTGGAGTGGTGGGCATCGTGAAGCATCCAGTTGAATTGGCGGCGCAGTTCATTCGTAGGGCTGATTATGTCCTTGCTAATGACGTGCTGAGGGATGAATATGGTGCCAAGCTGGGCCACCCAGCTCAGATAAGGTACTGCTCTTCTAATACAGAAGACATCATTGGCAAGGCTTTAGAGCGTACTGCACATGTTTTCGGTTGCCTGACATGCACTGAGGATGACATCTTCCTCACCGTTGTCGGTGAAAAGGAAGCTATCGACAAGCTTGAAGAAGTGCGACAGGTTGCGCTGTCGGATGAGTACGGCTACAAGGGCCTGATGAACTATGCCTTGTCGGAAGCTGACATTGCCGGTATTGGCAAGGAGCAGTTCGACAAGTGGCAGGAAGACTACATTCAGGGCTTCTTCGAAGGGCTTATTGGTAACTTCGATCTGGGTTGGTTTGGATCATTTAGTAAGAATCCACATGTTCTTGGCATCCTTGATGGTGCTGACAGCGCGTGGCGTTACGTGAAGGATAAGGAGAATAAGTAATGCTAGTGACAGTTGATACAGATCACATTGATCTGGTCCACAACACGGAAGTCCTTGAGGCTGCTCTGAATGAGCTTCCTTCTGGCTGGATTGTCGATCTTGAGTTCTTCAAGGCAGGCACTTTCAGCTTCGTGAAGACATATGACAGTTGGTTTATCTCGGCTGATGACGCTTTCGCCTGTGAGGACTTGTCTGGCTTCATTGAAACCATCCAGGGCAATAACCTCTTGGAGGAGGAGGCGATGTCAGTCAGCTTCCATGAGCCGGTGTCGAGTGATGTTGCTAAGCAGCAGAACCAGGCGCTCGAAGAGGTGCTGAACGTTAAGAACGGTGACACACTGCTGGACAGCCGTTTCGTTAAGTATGGTGACTTATTCCTTGATACGGAGAATGATCTTAAGCCTATGGGCCTGCTGGCTGTCGCTAACAATCTGTTCTTGAAGAAATATCAAGACGACCACAACCTTATGAACCTATTTACGAAGGGAGACAAGGAATGAAGAAGAGTAAGATTCTTGGCTGTGTCGCTGTGGTTGCGGCGGCCCTGTCGCTAGGTGCGTGCAATGCTGCTGATACCACTTCACGCAACATCAGCTACGACAGTGATAACTTCAAGGTGATGCGTCGTGTCGTATTTGTAAATGGCATCACGGATAAGTACCTTCTGAGCATCGAAGGCTTGTGCTCGATCACGAAGGATAATGAAGACCAGCAGCTCGAAGTCACCTGCAAGACGGGTGAGGGCGAGTTCAAGAAGCACTATCTCGGGATTAGCGATAATATGACCTACTTCGTGGAGCAGATGGATGCCTCGTCTGTTGACACATACCACTACAAGGTTGCCTTCAGACCTGAGACGATCCTTCCCGATATCGACATGCAGACGAGTGGGGGTGAGAACTGATGACTAATCCTGCTGAGGAAATCTACGTGATTTTCAACAAGAAGACTGGCAGCATCAAAACCGGCGGTGGCAAGAAGTACAAGATCGTTCATGCTTACCTGTCTGAGAAGATGGGTTGGGGTGGAATTGGCCGTATTGGTCAGTTCGCCCGTGAAGAGAAGGACGACTACGGGGTCGCTAAGTACCACCTTGTCGAAGCAAAGGAGAACCGATAATGAACGTTTTTAAGATTGATGGGCTTCCATTAACATTTTGCAGGCTTCCGCTTGGAACCATACTGGAGCATGAAAACGGTGAGCGCTGGGTCAAAATCTACTTTGAGGGTGCTCCAGTGTGGATGAATACCTTTAATGTTGATGACACATATCAGACGGATAAAGCGATTCTGGATTTCATTGATCAAGATGCATGGAGTGTGATTGTGTAATGATTATCAATTTCAATGATCTTCAGCTTCCATTCCACAGGCTTGCACCTGGGGCTGTATTAATTAGTCTTAACGATGCTCGTTACATGAAATTAGATATAACCCCGCGTGGTTGCTGGGTACCATCTCGTCCAACCACGAAGAGTTCTTTGACAAACTCTGAGATGCGCGATAAGGTTGGAGACGGTGAAGGGTGGAAGGTGCTACCATGATTCGAGCTGGGGGCCTAATTGATGGGATAGAGTGCATTGGTGATGACGAGTTTGTTGTCACCAAGGAGAGACTTCAAGAGCTTATGACAAATGAGCTTTTCGTGGAGTTCTATGACCAGGGGTATCACTATTTGTGGTGTGAGCGAATCCCAGAGGTTTACCCTGGTTATGGTAATACACCGCAAGAAGTTGCCGCCGCTGTCGTGTCTAAGCTTATTGAGGATGACGACAAAGATTGGAGTGTGCTTGTATGATGGAAGGCATCAAGTACATTGGCGATGGTCAGTTCATCGTCACTGAAGAATGGTTGCGCGAGGTCTATGGTTTGGCAGTGGAGATGAAGATCGCCAACTGGTTGGGTGTCGATAACTGGGGAGGCTGGTGGGATACACAAGAGGCTATCAATGAGCTGTATCCTGATTACTCGAAGGACTATGACTGTCCACAGGATGTCGCAGAGGCTATCATCTATGACTGGATGAACAAGTCCTAGTGGTTGCACAATCTCTTGTTGGCGTGGTACACTAGGTATCGACACTTGAGGATTGATCATCTGATAAGACCCCTGCATGACGCCACATGCGGGGGTCTTATTTTGCCTTCACAACGATGTGGTACACGTCACGTTGGTAGTAGTTGACAGGCGACGGTAGAGAGCATTAGTATAAATACATCAGCCCCGAAGAAAGGAGAAAATCATGGATAAGGGTGAGCTTGCAATTATTAATGAGCTTAGCGCTCTTGCACATATGCGGTGGAGGAAGAGCTGTGAGCAGCAACATCCAGCTGAGCCGCCTAGACCTGATTTGGGTTGGCATAAGATGGTGACTCTTCTTGATACTCTGGTCGCCTTAAAGGAAAGTGAAGGGAGTATGTGATGCTAAGCGTTAGCGAAATCTACGATTTGCTTTATGAAGCCTGCGACAATGCACAGCCGGATGACCTACCTGTCGTTGACGACGTGGACCTTGATACGGTGCACAAGCTGAAGTGGAATGGCATTACATTTAAGAAGGGCAACAAGCTCTGGCGCGTGTACGACAGTGTTGTGCTGATTGGCCTGTACAGTTACGAGCTTGCGTATCTAATCAACAACAGCAATAAGCAAGCAATTATTCTTGAAATGGAAGGAGAGAAAGAATGAGCGACAACAAGGAGTTCTTCGAACTCTACAACAAGACGCGAGAGAACCACATCAAGATGCACACTTGGGATATCCATGGTCTTAGTGTGTGGTACGTTACAGGTTTCGGTAAACGGGAAGTGGCTACAGTCTTGGACTGCCAAGATTTTGCTGCTATCACCACGAAGGGCTGTATGATCATCACTAAGGATCATGGGGTCTGGCTGAAGATCAACGATCAGAACTGGACTGAACCCGCTACAGGCGAGGATAGTGTGGTCCACGATCTTGACATTCTGAAGTTCATCACTACTGAGAGTGACGAGTACGGACATGTCGCTGTGATTATTGATCCTGGAGAGCAGTCATGAGTTCCGATGTATTTAAAGAACTCTACGATAAGCTGATTGATGACAACATCAAGCTGTACAACACAGGTATTGATTGCCTCAGTGTTTGGAGTGTTGACTATAATGGTTATGGGCAGACTGTAGCAATCAAAACAGCACAAGCGTTGGAGTCGATCACCAGCACTGGTAGTGTTATCACCACAGAGCAACACGGTGCATTTCTGAAGATTCGCAGTAAGTGCTGGGTCCGTACAGGCATTGGTGAAAGCAAGGCTGTGCTTCACGGCACCGATATCGTCAGCATCTTGCTTTCTGAAGGCCCGTACATCGCGACGCTCATCAGCACTTCTCAACTATGAAGAGTGACACGCATCACGTGGTATAGAGTTGACGGCTCAGAAAGAGCGGACATATACTAAGCACATCACAACTGAATAGCCTCTCAATACCCTGCAAGCAAGGGACGGTGAACATTGGGAGGCACCACCCCTTGTGGCGGAACAGGCAGACGCACTCGGCTCAAACCCGGGTTCCAGTAAGGAGTGTGAGTTCAACTCTCACCAAGGGGACCACTAAGTGGCTGGACAATGCTGGATGATTAGGCCCTGTCGCCTGCCTCTTTGGCCAAGAGGATGGACCAGCCGCCGTGATCGGGGATCACGTACGTGGTAGCGCCATAGGGACGACTCTTTTTAGTGTGTGTTTCTGTCGTCCGAATAGCATCCCCGGGGCGGAATGTAGCGCAGTAGGTAGCGCACCTGGTTTGGGACCAGGGGGTCGTGAGTTCGAGTCTCACCATTCCGACGGGCAGTATTGCCTCTAGTCACATGCTTGGTTTGTGGCATCTAGTTCCCAGGCGTCCTCCGGGACTGCCTGGGTTTATCCCAGATAGTGTAATGGCAGCACGGCAGGTTTTGGCCCTGTCGGACTAGGTTCGAGTCCTAGTCTGGGAGCAAGATATTAGGTCAACATGAAAGGAGAAACAAAATGAAGCTACGTCTTACTGACTTCAACTCAAATACCTACATGGACACGGATGGTTCATGTGAGTTGTGTATGTACACAGGTATGCTTGATCATCCGGAGTTTCAGTTCACCGACAGCTACGGTGGTGTGCATGACATTAGCGGCTGGGAGTCTGATTGGGGACACCACAACGTCAAGTACGACGTGAATGTGCCTCTGTTCACTTACTGGCTGCACGACGCAGAGTTCAAGGAGCTGGATGAGCTTGCGCAGGAGGCACGACTGCGTGGCCTAGATGAGGATGAAGCTGACCCTTGGCACACTGCCCTCGACGCTATCCTCTGGAGCGCAAGCTACCAGAGCAGCGAGGAAGAACTCAACAAAGCCCTCTCGTGGGCGCTGATTAATAAGACGGCCTGAGACAGCGCGCCTCTGATCTCAGGAATAGGTAACTGAAGGGTTCGTCCTTTCGGGTACCGGCCTTGCACGTGGGTTCAAAATACGTGAGGACTCATCCCCCTATCGACTAACCCTCGGTAGGGGGATGATACTATACACCTATGGCTAAGCAGATTTTCTTCGATGATTTCACTGGTGACTCACTTAATACATCTATGTGGTCACCCACCTGGGGTAAGTTCGATCCCGATAAAGGCACTCAGATGCGTTTTTCGGACAAAAATATCTCTATTGCGAGAGGCAATCTTAAACTGACAGGGACCGTTGCCGAGGGCACTGATGCTGAGAAGGCACCATTCTTGTCGGGTATGGTGAGTACGCGCAAGCCAGATAAGGGCGAGGTTCTTTTCCAGGCTAAGGGACAGTTTATTCTGTCTGTGCGTGCGCAGATGCCCTATGCTTTCTCATCCTGGCCTGGTATCTGGATGACTGGCACTAAAGGTGACTGGCCTGCTTGTGGCGAGATTGATGTCATTGAAGCTAAAGGCTGGCAGTCCGACGATTACCAGATGAACACTCACACTCCGCGCGCCGGTGACGCTACTGGCACTAAGAGCCAGCAGTTTGCGAAAACTTTTAAGAAGTCTGGTTCCGCAGGGAAAATCAATATTAAGGATTTCTTTCATACTTATAGCGTTGTTAAGCTCAATGAGCTTATTCACTTCTATTGTGATGGTCGGATCATCCACACAGTTAGGTACTCTGATATGGACGATCCGACACCTTTTACTAATCCTGAGAATGGTTGGGTCATTCGTTTGTCTTATATTATTGGAGGCCAATTCCTGGATTCTGGTGGCACAGAAGAAGGGCACGACAAGTACGTTGATGCGACGAAGTTTAAGGAACAATTCCCGTCCTCTATGCTTGTTGACTATGTGCGTGTTATTAGCCTTGATGAGCCGGGGACAGTAGATGTTCTCTCTGATGGTATTGACCTTGCTAGTAAGTACGCATACGTTGCACCGCAGCCCCAACCTGAGCCGCCAGTTGTAGTGCCCCCAACACCGCAGCCCCAACCTGAGCCGCCGACTCCCACTCCTGAACCGACACCTGCACCTGCACCTAGGCCGAATGACTGGGTGCGCGAAGAAGTGGCCTTAGTATTCATCATGCTGTGAGTAGAGTCACGCTGTTATACCTTGTAAGTTGTTCAGTCTGTCAGATACACTAAATGTTGTCAGCCCGGATAACTACGAAAGGACCATTAACACAATGAAGAAGTTTCTTGCGACAGCCGGTGTCGCACTACTGATGACTGCCCCGGCAGCGGCCTACGCTGCCGACACCACCCCTGGGATCAAGGCCGAGGTCACCAAGGCAACGTCCGCGTCTCGACAGACCTCTAGCGAGATCAATGTGGCCGGGACCTGGACCACCGAGCGACTAGCTGTCGGACAGCAGTTCACGGTTTCGACTGTTCCTGCGGAAGGTGGGGCACCCTTCACTTGGAACGCATCATTTCCCTTTGCCTTGAACGACGGGTCTGTCGTTGGTGAGTGCAACGCCGATCAGGCGATGCTGACCTGTAAGGTGACTGAGATCCCCGCAGCCTACGCCGACAAGACGAATGTTAGCGGTACGTGGTGGGCGCGAGCCAGGCTTCAGGATGCTGCTGTCGGCACTAACGAGGGTACAATCACCCTCAATGGTGAGGTCGTTAAGAAGCTCATCTGGGGCGATGCTGAAGGCACCGGCGTCTGCACGAATGACTGTGGTTCTGTCGCGCACTATGAGTACGCTCGACCCGAGAATCTGAAGTTTGGCTGGGGGAACGACAACGGTACTGTCGGCTGGGCGATTAAGTGGGTTGCTAACGCCGGTGTCGAGTACACCGTTAAGGACTTCGACACCACTCTCGGCACGTCCGTGCGATGTGCGACGACTGATACATGGGACCCCGCTACGACTAAGGTTATTGACGCTACTCGAATCGACAGTAACACGGTCAAGTTCGCAGCTCCTGAAGGGTCTAAGGTCTGCATCACTTACCCACCAGAGCAGATGCTGGTGCCTGAGGGCCAGACCTCGGTTACCAACCATGCTGAGGTGAATGGCCTCAAGCTGGAAGCTACGGCGACCATCCGCTCTAATGGTGGCACTGATGGTGATGGCTCTGTGAAGCCGACCCCGACTCCTGCACCGGCCCCTGAGCCTTCTAAGCCGTCCGAGCCGACGCCGACCCCGACGCCTTCGGATGAGCCAACGCCCACGCCGACCCAGACGCCTTGCACGATCCACCCTGACCGAGACAAGGACCGTGTGCCCTGCAAGATTGAGCCTGTCCCCGCGCCGACTAAGGCTACGCCTAAGCCCGCGCCAACGATTGAGGCCCCGAAGGCCAAGCTGGCCAAGACTGGTGCTGCCTCTGAGGCCGCTGTGATTGGTATTCTGTCGCTGCTGTTCGGTGCAGCTACTGTGGCCGTGGCCTGGTTCGTTGGCCGATACGGTACGACTCGCTGACACATAAGTAGAGGGCCAGTGCTGGTTAGTGCTGGCCCTCTATCTTGCCCCGATAAATAACACAAAGGAGAACCAATGCGACCACAACGACAGCACTATAATGATGCTGGTTTCGACCTCTCTACGAAGACATCTGTCGTCATCTACCCGGGTGAGACGGTCTTCGTACCAACAGGGTACTGTCCAGACAAGCATGACATCCCCGACGGCTCTGTCGGCCTTGTCTTTGCCCGCTCGTCTTTGAGCAAGAAGGGACTACTCCTCGCCAACGGTGTCGGCGTCATCGACGCCGGATACGAAGGTGAAGTCATGGTTGCTCTGTGGAACATGAGCAAGGACACCCCTGTCGTGCTGGAAGAACATGAGCGTATCGCTCAGATTGTTATTGTCAGGCTAGAGGGCACCTCGGCTCTCTACTCACAACCACCCATCAAAGCAGATAAGAAGCGCGGAAAGGGTGGTTTCGGATCAACCGGAAAGGTTAACTAATGATTGACGTTTACTCCAAGCCCCGCTGTCCGCAATGCACGGCTACGTACCGCAAGCTGAAGGCGCTTGGACTGCCCTTCAATAGCATCGACGTAACGGAAGATGCGGATGCACTGGCGTTTATCCGCGCACTGGGTTATCAGCAAGCACCTGTCGTCGTTGTGTATGAAGGTAAAGGCATTAAGAAACACTGGTCCGGCTTCCGACCGGACCTCTTGAAGAAGGAGACACAGAATGACTAAGGTTACAGACCCTATTAAGCTCGAAGAAGCGCGCGCCCGTATGGCTAAGGCTCGTGCCGCTCGTGCCTCAATGAAGCATCCAGATAGCGTTAAGCAGCGTGTAGGCACTGTTCGACAGCTTGTGGTACATCAGTTCACTGACGCGGGCCTGTCAGCAGCAGATGACGGAAAACTGCTTGGCGCTGATTCTTCACGCTATTACTACAATAAGCTGGTTAATGGATCGTTGACCATAAAGGACATGATCTTGTTGGGGGATTACATGCCTATTGACTGGACGCTGATCTTCAAGTCTATTCGACAGCCGAAGGACATTCTGCGACCTGTCGATGTTGAGGCAGTGCCTATCGACATGGGGTTCTCAGAGCCTGGGGATAACCCATTTGCTGATTACTTCACTGAAGTGGACGGTGCGTGATGGAACCAAGTCTGTTGGAGTTCGCGCGAACTTTCGATATCGGCCCGATCAAGGTCATCCGGTGCTTGTGTCGTGCTGGGTACCTAAAGCGCGGTTATGGGTCTAAAATGCCTACTGAGAAGGCTAAATGCCTTCTCGGAGTGCGTACCGTTGTTACCAACGGCGGGAAGCGGAAGAGTTATCATAGGCAAGTGTTTGTGACAGACGAGGGTATTCAAGCCCTTACCGAAGTCATCAATGCTGAGCAGTCGTACATGGGTCCTTGGGAGATTAAGCGATGATTAGTTGGACTGATCTGATTGCCGATCACAACATCTGGATCGACAACTTCGATGAAGGGCGTGGTGGTTTCGCCCTTGATCGTGTTGTCATCCACCACAACGCAGGTAAGGCTATGACACATGCTGGTGTGTATGGGGCCTTCACTAATAATGGGACTTCAGCCCACTACAACGTTGACATCGACGGCAACATCTGCCAATTCGTACATGATTCCGACACAGCATGGCACTGCCCTGGTGTGAACAAGAAGAGTATCGGCATCGAGCACGCAAACTGCTCTGGTGCTGAGGGCGGATGGGATGTCGGGGATGAGACCATCGACGCGGGTGCCCATCTGACCGCTGCTATCTGTCGAGCGTATGGCCTTGGTCGTCCTGAGTGGCGCTCCAACGTGTTCCCCCACTCGGACTTCTACTCGACTGCCTGCCCGGCTTCCTTACGTGACAAGTACGCGGGCGAGTACATCGAGAAGGCGCAGGCGTACTACGACAATCTTGATGCTGAACTGCTCAACAAGGAAGGCTGGGTGTCGCAGGACGGCGGTTGGTGGTACCGCCTTGAGGACGGCTCGTGGGAGACTGGCTGGTTCCCTGTTAATGACAAGTGGTACTACGCCAACGAGAAGGGTTGGTTGCAGGTCGGCTGGCAGCACATTGGTGGTTCCTGGTACTTCCTGCATAATGTCCACGACACCCGTTATGGTGAGATGGAGACCGGCTGGATCAAGGACGGTGAGCATTGGTTCCTGTTGAACGACAAGGGACAGATGCAAACCGGCTGGCAGTTGGTGAAGGGCAAGTGGTACTACCTTGAGGAAAACGGCGCTATGCGTACCGGCTGGCTGTCGTACAAGGGTGATGACTACTTCTTCACCGACACCGGCGCTATGGCTGTCGGACTGTGCCAGACTCGCCTCGATGGTGCTTGCTCGATCTTCGGTGAGGACGGAAAGTTGCTGAGGGGTCGCATCGTTGTTGAACAAGACAGTAATGGAATCGTGAAGCTGGTAGAATCTAAGTAACACTTACTTAGGAGGTACTGGACATGGTTCCTGAAGTCTTGACTACAGATCGAACGAAGTGGGCAGTGTTGACGCCGGAACGTCGTAAGGCGATTTACGGCATCGTTGCAGCATTGCTTGCCGTTGGTGTCGCTTATGGGTTTGTTGCCCCTGAGCAGTCGGCACAGTGGCTCGACGTGGCTGATAAGCTGCTGGGCCTTGTGGCGCTGCTCTTGGCAGCGTCTCATACTGGAGGCACGTATCTTGCCCCGTCCTATGGCACTCCTGACGCTGAGTGACATTTAGTGTGGACACCCCCTACTTGTTGGTAGGGGGTGTTCGCTATAATAAGGGCTATGAAGAATCTACTTAGTACTATGTCAGAGCCAAGGTCGGTGACGGCGGTGATGGTGGTTATTTACACTGCTATCTCGGTTACTGGTCTTGGCTTTATTACGAGCTGCAGTTCGCTTCCGTGGGTTATCACCCTTGCGGGGGTACTAATGGTCGCATCTGGGATTATGGGCGCGCCCTCGGCGTGGTTGGGTTCCTGGTGGTTGGAAGGCCCCGCTGCGCTTGTCGCTGTAGTTGGCATTATGTTGGTGTCAATTAATGAGTTTGTGCTGACCACGGCACATGTTCGCTGGCCACTCCATGTTATTATTTTGTCAATAATCATTGCATTGTTCTTCCTGGGGCGTGCTCTGCGTGTGTGGCCGTATTCGTATCGGCCTGGGGTTCTGCCGAAGAGTGAGCTAGAGAAGGCTGAGGAACAGTACAATAAGACAAGACAGGAATACCTTTCAACCGTTAGTGAGTAACAAGGAGTTAGCATATGAACACGGCACTAGTGGGCTTGGTGTGCTCTGCCGTAACCCTTGTTATCAAGGCTATTATCGACATGTGTGTAGATCGTTATAAGAAGGCCAGAGAAGTCCAAGAGGCCCGTGACGATCTGGAAGCTGAGCTGCGCACGCAAGCGTTCCTGTGGAAGGAACATGCCTATGCTGTGCGTGTCGCTGCTGTTCAAGCTGGTGTGAAGGTAGAGGACTTGCCTTCGGTACCGAAGGAGGATTGATGCTGTTTATTTGGTTCCTGGTGGGTCTTGCAGTTGGCTTGGCTGCTGGCATTGCAGGCACGTATATGTACCTAGACAACAAGTTTGAGAAGACTGTGAAGGATGTGCTCAATGATGTCGCAGAACAGCTCGCACAATTTGCTGACGAGTGACGACCCAGAGCTGCGTGGTAAGCGCGACATGGCCTTGTCGCTGCTGAAGCGCGGCACTGAGCGAAACAAGATCATTAAGGCGACAGGCTTCACGTCTGAAGAACTGTTCATCATCGAGCAGTCATACTATGACAGCCGACAGGAACTCTCACCTCGCAACATGCGCATCAAGCAGCTTGATCGTCTTGATGCACTTGTCGATATGGCCTACAGCCAGATCGAGGTGTTCGGTCTTGCTGATGAGAAGGGCAACTGGGGCCAGAACCTTCAGGGCCTTCTTGCGGTTTTGCGTGAAATCTCCGAGGTTGCGAACTTGAAGCGGCAGACGGTGACTCATGAAATTCGCGTGATCGAAGAGAAGCAAGTCAATGTCATGCTGTCGTTCACTAATCAGGTGTTGGAAGAGTACACAGCTCTCATGTACCCGCACCTGTCTGCTAAGGCAAAGCGTGCCTTGGAGACCAACAAGGCTGACTGGTTCTCTCAGGCTGTAAACAAGCCTGCCGCTTTGCTTGAAGCGACTGTGGAAGTTGAGGGTGAGTAATGCTGCCCTTTGGTGCTGTCGCCAAGAAATTCTCAGATGCTCAGCGCCTTGAAGTGTGGCGTAACAACCCTGCCAAATGGGCTGAGGACCACGGCCTGTTCATGTGGTCTAAGCAGCGTGAAGTTTCACAGTCGGTTGTTAATAATCAAAAAACCCTTGTGGTTACTGGCAACGGGGCAGGCAAGTCAAGGCTGTCAGCCACCCTCGTTAACTGGTGGGTAGACACACACCCTGTCGATGACACGACAGTGGTCACCACGGCAACAAACTGGAAACAGGTTCGTAACGTCCTGTGGAAAGAGATTCCCCGTGTCAAGGCTGTCGCTGGCATCAGTGGCAAGGTCAACGCCGACGCGACATGGAAGATGGGAGACCGACAAGACCCTATCGCCTTCGGTATGAAGCCAGACGATAAGGACGAGTCTGGCTTCCAGGGTGTCCACGACCAGTACGTCCTCGTGATCATGGACGAGGCCGGAGGCATCTCCAAGGAAATCTTCACTGCAGCCGACGCCATCACGACGAACAAGTTTGCACGCATCCTGGCCATTGCTAACCCGAATGACCCATCGTGCTACATGGCCGAGGTGTACAAGCGGGAGATGCGCCTGAAGCCAGAGGAACGCTCGTGGAACATCATCCAGTTCGGAGCATACGACACGCCTAACTTCACAGGCGAAGTCGTGCCTGTCGAGGTTGCGACTCGTCTTGTGCAGGTTGACTGGGTTGAGGCGCGTAAGAAGGAATGGGGTGAGGATGACCCCCGCTTTGTCGCACGTGTCCTTGGCGAGTTCCCTGACGTGTCTGACGACGGCCTGTTCAACATGGGCCGTGTCATGCAGTCGATGGAGGCGTACGACACCTCGGAGCCGGACGAGGGTATGCCGATCACCATTGGTGTCGATGTGGCCCGGTACGGCTCCGACAGTTCCGTGATTGTGTCGAACCAGGGTGGCTACATCAAGATTCATGGCCGCTACCAAGGCTTGAACGGGCCTGAGCTTGCACGTAAGGTGGGTGAGCTGGCAGTCGAACTCGGGGCTGTCGAGATTCGTATTGACGCGATTGGTGTCGGTGCATCTGTTCTCGATAGTATCTACAATTACGTGCCGCCTAGCATGTCTGTCGTTGGTATCCATGGCAACGCAAAGTCTGGGGATAGCACGAAGTGGTACAACTACCGTGCTGCTATGTACGATCAGTTCGCTAAAGCTGTTGCTGATGGTCGAGTCTTCCTGCCGGATGACGATGAACTCCACAACGAAATCGCTTCGATTAAGTACGAGTACCGTGGGTCTGCGCTGCTTATCGAATCGAAAGAAAACATGCGTAAACGTGGCATTAAGTCACCTGACGTTCTTGATGCTGTTATTTATGCGTACCAGAATATTGGAGCCATTATGGCTGGTGATTCAGAAGGCCAGTATTACTCACCGGATGACCTGCTCGAAGAGGATGACCTCTTGGACTTCATGTTCGAGGAAGAGTTGTCTGTATTTCTAGCATGATAGGATAATTAGCATGAAGTATGAGCAGACGTTTAGAGAGGCTATGGGGGCCTTTTCCGACACCCTAGCGCGTCTCAAGCGTGAAGACATTGGCTGGTTGCCTTTGTCTGCTGTCGAGGGTCCTGATTCCCTCATTACCCTTGATGTGATTAGGGATCATTCCGCGCGTGCGCGTCGTTTGGCTACTCTCAACCCTATTGTGAAGCGTGGCTTGGTTGTCCGTAATGCCTATATGTGGGCTGATCCGGTCGTGTATAAGGGTGAGACGCGACCGGCCCGCAAGGTGATTGACGAGAACGCGAAGGCGTGCTTTAGTGTCCAGGCCCGTGTTCGAGATGAGCAGTCGTTCAATACGGATGGCTGCGTCATCTACTTGATCGACAAGGCGACGAAGACTGTTACACCTGTTCCGCTCATGCGCCTTGGTGGTGTGGCGACTGATGATGCAACCGGGGATGTCGTTGCTCTGCTCATTAACCCTGTCGTGAGTGGTGAGCCTCAGTGGTACATGCTGTGGGACCGAGTGGGCGTGAAGATCACCAAGTCTAACTACAAGGTGAACAAGCGTTTGACTGCTGTGTACGCGACCGTGAACCGGCTGATGTCAGAGCAATACGGCAAGCCTGATCTCATGAGCGCTATGTCGTACGCGCAACGCTACAAGGAGCACCTTGAGGTTGCGCACCTTATGGAGAAGTCCCTGGCAAAGCTGGCCTTTAAGGCGACGAGCGTCAACTCCAGGCAGCAACAGGCCGTTCAGCAGCGTATGGCTGGTCCGGGTGTCGGTGGCACAGCGAACATCGGCGCGGGGCAGGACATTCAGGCAATTAACAAGGCCGGTGCTGGCATTGATTTCTCGGCTGGCACGCCTCTTGCAGCCATGGTGTCGGCTGCTCTCGACATCCCTCTGTCGGTGTTGCTGACTGATGGCTCTGCTGGTGGACGACAGGGCGCTGAGACTGCGCTTGAAGACCCAACGTTTAAGGCGTTGGAATTGCGCCGTCAACTACACATCGACATGCTGAATGAGATTGCGCTGGCTCTCGGCATTAAGGTGTCGATTGAGTACGGTTCGATCAACAATGACCAGACACACCGTCGTATTCAGTCTTTGACGCTTGCGTACCAGAATGGTGCCCTGCATCAGATTGAGATGCGTTCGGGTGTGTTGCAGTTGTTGAAGATTGCTGGGTCCTTGCCGTTGGAGGATTTGCCTGAGTTGCCTTCTGAAGATGAGGGCAAGGAAGACTCGACATCGACAAAGAGCGACGACGAGACCAAGGACGGGCGTGCGACAGGTGTCGGCCCCCTGTCTGATGGGACAAATGATAATAGGAGTAAGGGGACAGATGCTTAAGCTGCATGAGTCAACGGCGGCTGTCGGTACTGAGTCTCTTGGTGAGGGAAAGTACCGCATCCGCATTATCGTGCCCGGCCAGGGTTCGAGTGGTATCTACACCGCTGAGAACCTGGCTGAGTCCGCGCCTTTGTTCAAGGCGGGAACTGAGATGTTCATCGACCACCCAACTGAGTCTGAGGAATGGGAGCGCCCCGAGCGTTCTATTCGTGACTATGCTGGCGTGTTTCTTGAAGACGCGACAGTAGGGGAAGATGGCGCACTCTACACCATCTGTAAAGTATTCTCGGGTGTGAATGAAATTATCCGTGATAAGTGGGAGCACATTGGTGTTTCCATTAACGCCTGGTGCAACGAGCCAATTGCAGAAACAGGTGTTGTTCCTGTTTTTGCTGGTGTTCGCTCAGTTGACTTCGTTACCACGCCCGGTGCGGGTGGCGCAGTTATTGATCTGCTAGAATCAAATCGAAACAACTCTATTACTAAGGAGGCGGGCGTGGACAAGGAGATCGCGTCCAAGTTCAGTGACCTTGAAACTAAGTTTGCTACTCTTATTGAGGCACTTGGTTCTAAGCTCGATTCCGTTGTGACTTCTATTCAGGAGTCCAAGGAGGAAGAGAAGGTCGAAGAGGCATCTGTCGATGTCGATGCCGCTATTGATGCGGGAAAGAAGATTGCTGAGTCTGGTCTGCCAGAGGCGGCTGTCGTGCGTGTTCGTGAAGCTGTGAAGAAGGGTGTGGATGTTGAGTCCGCTCTTGAGGCTGAGCGCGCTTATCTCAAGGAGGCTGTCGCTGCGACTGCCACCCCCGTTGTTGATGAGTCTGCCGGGGTTTCCTTGAAGGAGTCCTACGCTAAGATTGGTTGGAAGTGATCTTAATGGCGGGTATCAAGAAGTTCCCTCTGACGGGTAACAAGGATAACCAGATTTTTGAGTACAGCGACACTCTGTCGCTTGAGATTGACGACGCGCAGAAGCACCTGAAGGCCGGTGACGCGGTTGTCGTCAACAAGGAGGCTGGTATTGCTGGCATCCTGGTGTCGGATGTCGCCCCAGGTGAAGAGAAGACGGATTACGCGACTGCTGCTGAGGCTTTGACTAAGCCGACGTATGGGCTGAACCGCGCCAAGCACGCCTCGGTTCGCGTGAAGGGTGGCGTGTTCGCGCTCAAGGTTGACGGCACTGCTCCGACGCCGTTCAAGCCTGGCACGCTCGTGTACCTGAAGGCTGCTACGGCTGGTGCCAAGCCCACCATTACTTTCACTAAGGCGGGCGCGGACGTTGTGCTCGGTTGGGTGAAGGAACCATACAATGCTGCCGTTAAGGATGGCATTTACCAGGTTGTTCTCGACACTCGTCCACTGGGCTGAAAGGTTTAACTAATGACTACTTTTGAGGAAAGGCAGCTTGAGTTCAACAAGTTGCTGGAAGGCTCGTTTGCTGGCGATAAGATCGCTCAGGCTAAGCTGAAGGAGGCTGTCACCACTGACAGCCTTGCTCCTACGATGTTCGTTAACGCTGCTAATGTGCAGTTTGTTAACGCTTACGAGTCTTACGACTCGATTTGGCCGAAGATCGCTGAGAAGGTTCTTCTCAACGACTTCCGTTCTACTGCTTACCTGTCGCTGAACTCGGACATTGCGTCGATGCCTATCGACAACGGGGGCTTCTCACCTATCCAGGACACGCTGCCCGCGATTCCTGAGCTGACCCCTTACCCGACCCTGACGTACACCGGCGATGGCCGCTTCGTTGAGGTTGGCAAGCATGGCGTGCGTCTTCAATTCTCGTTCGAAGCAATCATCAATGACGATTGGAACACGATTGAGAAGCTGCCGACTGACGCGGGCCGTCTCGCGGCTCGCACTGAAGACCTCCTGGTCCTTATGACCTTGTTCGACCCTCGTACCAAGAACATCAAGGCCAATCTGGGTCGTCAGCTTGACCTGTCGAAGGTTCCTGCCGAGTTCAAGGGCGAGGCCATTCCCGGTGCGAACGGCAAGGATGCGCGTATTTCTTACGGTGCTATCACTGCTGCTCGTTGGCAGGCTCTTAACACCAAGTCTGAGTCTGGTCGCACTGTTACCGTTCCAGGTGGTTTCGCTCTGGTTTGCTCGCCTGCTCAGGCTCAGCTTGCGCGTGAGATTCTTGCTATCCGTGAGATTCGCACGACCAACGGCAAGACGACCACGATCAGCACTAATACGCTGACTAACATTGAGGTTGTCGAATCTGATCTCATTGGCGCCATTGTTGGTGACGACGCTTGGGCGCTTGTCCCCAAGGGTGGTAAGGCCGGGGACAAGACCACTATCGCTAAGACCTCCATGCGTGGCCGCGAGAACCCAGAGCTGCGTGCTCACAATGCGACTGGTACGATGCTTGGTGGCGGCTCTGTTGATTACCGTGAAGGTAGCTTTGACAATGATGATGTCGAGATTCGTGTGCGTCAGATTGCTGGCGCTGGCCTGTTGAATCTTGACGGCGTTGTCCTCTCTGCCGGTGGTCAAAACTGATCACCTCTGATCAGTTAGCTGATTAAGCAAGACCCCTGTGGCCCTTTGTCACGGGGGTCTTGCTATACTTGGTTTTATGAGCGAGATTGATTTTTCTTCACCTGTTGGACAGGTGCGTGTACTTATTCCTGATTTGCGTAAGTTGGAAGACTTGCGCGATTTGAGGAACGAGTCACGTTATCTTTTCGCGGATGAAGAGATCGAGGCTTTGCTCGCTGTTAATGGTGGTAACGTAAAGCTGGCTGCTGCTGATGCGTGTGACGCTATCGGCATGGATAAGGCTTTGCAGTTGCTTGTCTTGAAGACTGACGACAAGCAGACGGACGGCGCTAAGCTGCTGTCGGCTATTGTCGCCCGTGCTAGGCAGTTGCGCGCTCAGGCGAAGGAAGACGAAGAGAACAATCTCTGTTTCGATGTTGTGCATCCAACGTTTGAGCCTGTGGATTGGGCGGTGAACTTCTAGTGGCACTGTCGATCAATCCTAATATCCACCCCTTGTTCATCCACGCCTCTTATTACCCACTTCAACTGTTGGCTAATACGAAGGTGAGCATCTACGAAACACCCGACACGGTGTCGTATGATTGGACGGCTGACAATGGCCTGTCGGCTAAGGACAACCATCCAGTGTGGAAGGGATGGGCGAATATTACACCTAATGTGGACTGGCGTGCTCGCAATCGTGAGTGGGCTGGTGAAGTGACTGGTGTCCACGCTTATCGTGTGCAGTTGTTGCATCTCGACAAGAACGAGCTTGTGTCGCAGGACTTGTGGGGTGAGCCTTCTGTACGTGTGTCGTTTGCTGAGGGTATGCGTCTCCAAGTAGACGAAATGCCGACCGACACAAGGGTTGAGGGCTTGAAGCTGGTTGTGCGTAATGCTCAAATTGATACGCTAAATTGGCAAGTGACACTGCTTTGTGATGTCGAGACGGGAGACACTGCTCATGGCTAGGACTAAAAAGACTGTACGGTTTGATGGTCGCGTTACTGGCATTAAGGTAACTGTCGATTCCGACCGTTATGGTGTTGCAGCTAAGGCGAAGAAGAAGATTGTTGACGCTGCTTGGAAGAAGGTTGACGCTGCTGCTAAGGCTGCGGCTGCTGCCTCTACTGAGTATGGGCGTCAATTGATTGGCACTGACCCCCGGCGTGTCGATACGGGATACATGCGTGACACATTCAGTGTTGATGCTTCTAAGGGCGGCAAGGTTGTTGAGATCGGCTGGCATAAGTGGGAGCGTGAAAAGCCATACTACTCCTGGCAAGAGAACGGCACGTACGGTAATCGAACTTCTGGCTATCTGCGCTCTGGCTTGCGCGGGAAGGCACGAGGCAGCAAGGATACGAAGGGCATTATCCCTGCAAAGTACCTGCCTCGCATTACGGCTGTGTTCCGTGAAGAGTTTTATGGGAGGCTTAAGTGAAAGACCGGACCCTAGAGTTTGACGAGGCATGTCAGTCTCTGTTGCGTACCATCAAGGGTATTGAGGTTTTCGATTCTTTTGCTCGTAAGGTAGATGCACCACTGTACATTGTGTACCACGGTGGCGCTGAGATCAATCGACAGCTACGAGGTTACAAGTCGGTTGCCGGGCACACCCTGGATGTCTATGAGCACCCATTCCACATTGATGTGTATGGTGAGGATAAGAGGCTTCTTAATCGGCTGGTGTCGGTTGTGAAGGAAAAGCTTATTGGTGCTGTGTTGATCGACGGGTCGAATGGTATCAATATTGCTGCGTCTGTCGGTACGTCTAAGGATTTCGATTCGACTTTGCGTCCGGCTATTTTTCAGCACAGTATGAGTTTTTACGTCAACTTAGATAGAGGAGACTAATATGCGTGTGCGTAATGTGTACACCAATATCGTGTGCGAGAAGTCTGAGGCAGAGCTTTCTGTTCTGCCCGACATGTATGAGCGTGTCGATGACAAGACACCTCTAACCCAGCCGTCTTGCTGTGGTGCAGATGATACCATTGAAGACGACAATACAACTCAGGAGGACTGATTATGGCAAAGATGTTGTCTCCGAACACCACTATTTGGTGGGTTGCGGCTGATGGTATCACGAGTACTGATGACTTGTTTAAGGCTGCTACCTACACGGGTGGCACGTCGAAGGCTGTCGATATTTCCTGCGCTATCGCGGCGGGTATGACGCTCGGCGCGACGGACAGTGATACTGACGATTCTCGCTCAATTTGCGATAGTGGTAACGCTAAGACCCCGACTATCGCGAACTATGAGGCGTCCCTCACCTTCTTCCGTGAGGAGATCGCTAAGGGCCAGAAGGCAGCGGGCAACACGAGCGTCTATGATAAGGCGTTCCAGTTGTTCAAGCGTGGAACGCTGGACGGCCTGAAGGAGGGCTACCTCGTTCAGCGTATTGGCTTCCGACAGGGCACCCCTGTCGAGGCCGGTCAAGAGCTGTCGGCCTTCAAGGTCGTCCCCGACAACCCAAAGGATGTCCTCGGTGACGGGGACAAGCCGATCCAGTTTGAGGTGCCCTTCCTGCCTCAGGGTTACATGGAGCTGAACAAGGCTGTCACTGCCTGATCTTCTCTGCTAGAATACCCCTGTACCTCCGAGGTGCGGGGGTATTCTCAGATCTGATTGGAGTAGACATGGCTTTCGAACTGTCTAAGATTATCTCGTCCATCAAGCCTACGGTCAAGTCTATCGACGTTCCGCTGAATACTGAAAACGCGGAGCGTTTCGCCCAACTGGTCGAGATTGCTAAGACCGCGCAACTGGTCGAGGCCCCGGCGTCTCGTTCGATTACGGACACGGCACCTGGTGTCGAGCTTCAGGAGGAGCTTGAGGCTCTTCGCAAGGAGACGGTCACTCTTCGTCTGCGTGCGCTTTCCAATAAGGAACTCAATGTTCTGAAGCGCCGCGTGTGGGAGGACAAGTTCTTCAGTACGAAGAACAAGAACGAGGATGAGCGGGCGGTTATTGCCGTTGAGCGTGAAGATCGTTTGATGGAGTATATCATTGCTCGCTCCTGTGTCGAAATTATCGACAACTCCACGGGTGAATCAAAGAATGGCCTGACAGAAGACGAGGCAGCAGAGCTGCGTGGCCACCTGCCCGAGTTCTTGTGGCAAGAAATCTGCGCTACGTGGAACGATGCACAGCAGCTCGGCGCTGTCGTATCGGAAGCGATTAGTGACCCTACGTTTCGTGGGGACGGAACTGAGCCGACCGGAGAACCAGTGGATGATTCTCTTGTTGAAAACGGCGAGGGCTGAGGGTAAGCCTCCGACGTTGTTTATCGGTGCTCCTGGCATGTTTGCTCGGTCAGTGCCTGCATGGATTGGCGACGAGATGGACTCGGAGCCAATGGATCAAACTGAATACACTAACCTTGACCTGGCCTTGTGTGCGGGGTATCAATACTATCTCGATAGTCTGTGTAACAAGTGTGGTACGCCGCTCTGGTATGGTCGCAGTGACCATAGCGCGATTGAGTTCCATGTTGAAACATCGACATGCTATTCATGCGCTGAGCTTGATAGGTATCGTGAGCATAAGCATCCGAAACCCGGTGAAAGCTCATTCACTATTCTGGATACTGTCGAGTATTCGGACGGTACGAAAGAATCATTGCCGACACCCATTGAAGCGCTTGAACAAGTTAGGTAGGAAGAGTCCCTGGTATCATTGAGGTGGTATCAGGGACTCTTCTTAGGAGTAAGAATGGCAGACGAGTCGATCAAGATTGACATTGACGTTAATGCCTCGGGTGCAGATAAGGCGGCGCAGAGCATTGGTGCTTTGGAAAAGCAGATTGGCTCGCTACAGAGTGCTGTCGCCACACTGAAGTCCCCATCTGGCCGTGGTGGTACGGTTCTTGATTCTTTGCAGCTTGATAGCTCGAAGGTCAAGAACCTGAAGGAATCTGCTACGGCTCTGCGGTCTGTGGCCGATGCGCTTGGTGCGCTGAATAAGGCTGCGGGTGATGTTAGCAAGGCTGATCTTTCGGCTGGTGTTGATAAGGCTGTTTCGGCATATCGACAGTTCATCCGTGAGACTCGCACGATGAACAACCTGAGCAAGGATCACATCGCTAAGCTGAAGGATACTGCTTCGGCTATGCGTGAGGTGGCTTCTGCGTCGAATGCCATGGCCGAGGCCGAGAATAAGGCGAAGAAGGCCCAGGCGGCGTTGAACCAGTCGCAGGCCCGTAAGACTGAGGCGCAGGCTGAGAAGCTTCGTGCTCAGGCGAGTGTGAAGCATGAGGATAACGCTATCCCTTTGCAGCGACAGAAGGGCCGGGACGAGCGTAACTTGGTGAAGGCGAAAGGCAATGAGGCTGCTCGTCTTGCCGAGATTCAGGCTACGACAGCGTTGCAGCAGGCTGAGCTGAAGCTTGCCGGTACGACAGCAACCGCTGAGGCGAAGCGCGAGGCTGCTGCTGTTGCCGCGTCTGCTCGCATTGCTGCTGCTCGTGAGGCCGAGGCTGGTCGTACGCAGCGTGCCATGATTAAGGAGCAGGGCGCGGGTGAGCGCCAGATGATGCGTATCAATGCGTCTCAGGCGAAGGCGCAGTTGCGTGCGAATGAGCAGGCGATTGAGAATGTTCGTTATGCTGCCCGCGACACGGCGGTGTATTACGGGACAATTACGGCTGGCCTTGGCACGCTGGTGTCGGCTGCTACGCAGGCTGGCATTGCACAGGAGCGTGCGTTCGCCGACGTGAAGCGTACCGCACAGGGCACGACACAGGATTTGGCCGAGCTTCGTAAGGCGTACACGGATTTGTCTACGCAGAAGGTTGTGACCCCATTTGCTGACCTTGCGAAGATCGGCACGCTCGGCGCGCAGATGAACATTCCGACAAAGGACCTGAAGGACTTCACGACGGCTGTCGCTGAGTTTTCGACGGTGACGGAGATGGATGTCGAGGCTGCAACGACAGCATTTGGCCGTTTCGGCCAAATGATGGGTGGCTTGCAGGAGTCCTCCAAGGGCGCGGGGGATGGCTACAAGATTCTTGCGAATCAGGTTGCTGATCTGGGTGCGAAGTCTGTTGCGACGGAGCCTGAGATCGCCAACATGATGGTGAGTATTGCCGCGCAAGGTAAGAGCGCTGGCTTTACTCAGAACCAGATTCTGGCCCTGTCGTCCACGTTGTCGTCGCTCGCTATTCCAAAGGAGTGGGCACGAGGCTCACTTCAGCGTATCTTCAACTCGATCAACGCAGCTGCTGCTGAGGGCGGCGACGCTATGCACACGTACGCCCGCGCTGTCGGCGTGACGGACGCCGAGTTCAAAAAGCTCTGGCGCGATGATCCGAATAAGGTGTTCCAGGGTATCTTGCAGAACCTTGCGGGCATTGGCGACAAGGTTCAGAAGGCTCAGACTATTAAGGACTTGGGCTTTAAGAATGTGCGTGACGTGGAGCTGCTGTCGCGTATGTCGAACAGTGTCGGCTTGTATGTAGAGCAGTTGGAGGAAGCTGAGCGGGCGTCGAAGAATACATCATTCATTGATGATTCGATGTCAATTATCACCGACACCATGTCGGCGAAGTTGCAGCAGTTCCAGAATGCTTTGCAGAATGCTGGCGCAGCTATGAACTCTAGCTTCATGGTGCCAATGAAGGCTATTGTTACTGTGGCGACACTGGCTGTGAATGCTTTCGCGAAGCTGCCCGCGCCTATTCAAGCGTTCATTGGTGCTTTGACGGCTGTGGGTGTTGCTCGCGCTGCTATGGTGGCGACGAAGGCCGCGCTAGTGTCGATGTCTGCGACGTACATTCAGATGCAGACTCGTGTTATGCAGGCGACGGGTCAGCAAACGTTGTCGTGGGGCGTGGTGTGGCAGGCTGTGAAGCAGGCTCAGGCTGGTGTCGTTGCGTATGATGGGTCGCTTGCTGCGAATACGGGTACTGCGAATGCTGCGGCTGCTGCGAATCAGCGTCTTGCAGCGTCGGATTCGGCTGTGGCTGTGGCTGCTGGTAAGGCGGCTGCTGCGAAGGAGGCTCAGGCGGCGGCGTCTGCTGTGACGACGGGCGCTCAGGTGGCTGCTGGTGCTGGCCAGGCTGTCGGCGCGTTGTCGAAGCTGTCTGCTGTTGGCTCTGGCCTGATGGCTATGTTTGGTGGGCCGTGGGGTCTGATTATTACAGGTGCTATTACGGCGGCGTCTGTCGCTGCGACGTACCTTGGTGACTCTTTCATGGGCGCGTCGGAGAAGGCTGAGAACTTGAAGGCTGCTGTCGGTGGTTCGTCGGCTATTCTGAAGGCTTTGGCTGAAGACACGAAGGAGGTCGGCTCTGGTGCTCAGACTTCTTTCGCTGAGTTGAACGCGACGATCCAGCAGAATGGTCAGACTCTCACGTCGAATGGTGAGGCACTGGGTTATTACGTGGATAAGTCTGGTCAGGTTGTTCAGACGACACGTGCTCAGGCTGAGGCGTTCGGCTATTCGACGCTGAAGATCGGCGAGCACACGCAGGCGCTGATTTCTGACGCTATTCAGGGTTCTGATTCTTTCAAGAACATGTCGAAGGATGTGAAGCAGGCGCTTGTTGACATGGGCTTCAGCTATGCGCAGTACATTAAGTTGGCAACGACGTCGGAGGCTGAGGGTGGCGGTAAGGCCGCCGCTGACGCTTATGTGGATGGGTACATTGCCCAGCTTGAGGCACGAAAGAATGAGATGATTGCTAAGCTTGATCCTGAGTCACCCTCTTATGCAACTAAGCGTGCGGACATTGCTTCGCAGTTTGAGGGGCAGATCAGTGCCTTGAACGAGGTAAAGAGCCAGACTGAGGGTGTCGGTGGCGCTATGCGTGACGCTTTGAATGATGCCCAGCTTTTTGGCCAGGAGATGAGCGAGACGGGCGACAGCTCAGAGGAGGCGTCGTTCAAGATCGGCGACGCTAAGAACGAGTTCAAGGATCTGGGTGAGGTTCTTCGTTCTGTCCTTGATGAAATGTTTTCATCAACGGATGCTGCGGCTGCACTTGATAGCGCGTTGCAGCAAGTGTATGAATCTATGCAGCAGAATGGCACGTCGATGGACCCGAACTCTGCTGAGGGCCAGGCGAACATTGCTGCTATTGAGAATTACTTCCAGGCGATGGGGAATGCTGCTGCTGCTGGTATCGAGGAGATGGGTCTGACTGGTGAGGAGGCGTACCAGTACGCTCAGCAGTCGATCCAGGACACGATTGACTATCTGTCGGCCCAGGGCTTCGACATGAGCGCGTTCGAGGCTCAGCGCGACACCATGGCCGCTATCATCGCTCAGCCTTACCAGTCGGGTGAGGTGGATCATTCGGCGACAGATGCGTCGTTGAATGAGATGGTGGGTAATGCTGCTAACGCGGTGAGCCAGGCTCAGGGGTTCTTGGGTAAGGTTCAGGCTATTTGGCAGTCGATTCAGGGCTACATGTCGCAGATTGGTGGTGCGAAGTCACTGTCTGGCAAGGGGTCGTTTACTCTTGGCCAGAAGTCGAAGATACGTACGCCTACGTTTGCTTTGCGTAACAATGGGAAGTCGGCGTTTAGTGCCAACAACTTCCGTGCCAGGCCTCAGCGCTCGTCCGGCGGTGGCGGTGGCGGTGGTGGTCATTCGCCTCGTTCTGGCGGTGGCGGTCATTCACCGTCGTCTCATGCCCGCAAGGAAACAAAGACTGCTGCTGAAATCTTCGAGGACTTCCTGTCGAGGCTGAAGTCTGCGCTCGACAAGGCGCTGACCTCCTGGTGGCGTTCGACAACGGCACAGGACAATTACCGGAAGGGTCTCAACAGCCTGAAGAAGGATGTGGAGAACACAACCAAGAAGGTGAAGGACCTTCGCAAGGAGAACGACAAGCTCGCTTCTGACATGAGTAAGGCTCAGCAGGATTTGCATGATGCTGAGTTCTTCCGTGCTGTCGCCTTGAAGTACGGCGACGAGGAGCGCGCTCAGTCCTTGCAGGTGGACATTGATGATGCCAAGGAGAAGATCAACGAGGGCCAGAGCAAGATCAGTGAGAACAACAATGAGATTGCGACGCTCCAAGCTGGTCAGTACGCGCTGAAGGGCTACACTGAGGCGGCTATTGCTAACCGCGAGGCGCTGCGTTCGTTGCAGTCTCAGATGGTTGGGTTGATCGAGGCTTACGCTGCTGCTGGTCACTCGACGCAAGAGATCGAGGCGTACACTCAGAGCCTTAAGCGCCAGTTTATTGAACAGGTCACTCAGCTTGGGTTTAACCAGGGTGAGGTGACTGAGTTGGCTGGTGCCTTTGATAGCTTGACTGGGACGATTGGTCAGGTTCCTCGTGACGTGAAGGAGAACGTCACTGACCAGGGCACCATTGGTACGACACAGACCGGCATTGATGGCATCCATGGCAATCAGGTGACTGTGCCTGTTAATGCTGATACGTCTCAGGCTTATAACCAGCTGAACCAGTTGTTGACGTATTCGCAGTATATCCAAAACGCTATGGCCAAGGGTTTGACCCGTGGCCAGGCGGCGGATGCTGCGCGTTACGCTGGCCAGGCTGGCCAGATTCGTCGCCGGTTTATGGGTGGCCCTATCCCCGGCTATGCAGGTGGTGGTTTGCTGCCTGGACGCCCACCTGCTAACCCGAGCACCGACAATCTGCTGGCTACGAATGGGCAGGGCCTGTTCAAGTTGCGCAGTGGTGAGTACGTCATTTCCCAGCCTGCTGTCGATTTCTACGGCAAGGGCTTCATGAACGCGCTTAACACGATGCAGGTGCCTGTGGCGTCTGGTGGTGGTTACTCTGCTGGTGTCGGTGATGGGCTTGTTACAATTAATCCAGCGCAGTTTAATGAGCTTGTCCGGGCTGTTTCGATGACAGTCATGTTGAATGGTCGGGCTATTAGCAAGAACATCGACAGCAATAATGTGAGGAGTGGCAACCGTGGCGTCTACTAGGGGTTGTGAAACGCGAGAGGTGTACTTCGCTGTTGGGAACTTTATGTCTTGGTTCCCCGCGCCTGATGAGTCGCCCGTGTCGGACAATATTCACGCGGGTGACGGTTCGACAACGCTGCTCAATGGATTCGCGTACACGAACGGCTCGGTCTATGGGCATAAGCACTACGAGCTTACGTGGTCGTTCCTTAACCGTGAACAGGCTGACTTGTTCCGTCGTCTGTTTATGAACAGGAGCGACGAGTGGGTGAGTTATGCTGATCCTTTTGCGTTTAACAACATGCTGTCGCCTTTGATGGGTTTGCCTTATTTGCACTACCATGCTGGGACCCCCTTCGCGTTCAACGATTGGGGTAAGCAAGCGTTGTTCCCTACGAAGGACGTTGATTCTACTACTGGCCACCCTGGTGTCATTCTTAAGCCGAATATACTGAACATGAACAACCAGTTCATATCTAATCGTGATAAGCTGAATGGTCGTGAGCAGTCGCTTGCGCTCAGTAAGCCTGGTAGTTACACGGAACGTGTTGTTATTCCACAAGGGTGGTATGGCACATTCTTCGCTTACGGTTTTGAGGACAATAAGCGCCCGTTCGAGTGGAGCTTTGATCGTGTTGATGGTGGCGGTTTGCCCTTGCATGTGATTACTAAGCTGAAGAATCAGGTTTTCAGCTTCGGTGAAGGTGTGTGGGAAATTACTATGAAGCCTTTTCAAGATGGGCATATTAGCTGGGCTAGTCTTCGCCTGACTAAGTATCCTGATACTTCACCAACTGAATACACTTACTCGTATCCTTCTGGTGGTGGCAATTTGAAGGTCGTTCCTGGTACTGCTAAGGTTTTGACAGTTAACAACTATCGTGGTCATTTTTCTGCTTCTGTGACGCTAGAGGAGGTTTACTCGTGGTAATGCGGGCGCTAGGCATTCCGGCTGAAAAACTTACTTCTTGGTCTGTTGCTGAAGATTCTGTGTCCATGGACATGGACATGACGACAGGTGGTTTTTCTGAGTACCATCTTGAAGGCGCAGGTGGCATTGAGCCAGCTCTCGTAATCAACAAGAAGGTCATTCTTGATGATGTTCGCTTTGGTCGCACCCATGCTGTCGCGCGTGCGTTGACGACAGGGCCTTGGTCCTGGTCTGCAACGCTTAATGATCCTTTCTATCTTCTTGATGTTGAGGGTTACGTTGAACCTAAGTACTATATTACGGTTTCTAAGGTTATTCAAGAGTTCTTTAAGGTGGCAGGTGTAAATGAGCCGCCGAAGATGTGGGTGCAGCCGTTCGTCATGAATGACCTTAATCCCTTTTTGGACTCGTCTGTTGCTTGGGAGCCAGACTGGCTCTCCTTCCCTGGCGGCAAGGGCAATCTGTGGTCTGTTCTGAAGAACTGGCTGGCGAGTGTCGGATTTCAGGTTACTTGGGTTTATGACACTATTGTGGTGTTTAAGAACCATTCTGTTCTCACGCGGCTTCAAGGTTACACAGCAGACTACAAGGTGAATTACGCTCAGTCTGAGCCTGCATCCTCTATCGAGTGTACTTATTATGAAGATCGGACGTATAATTACCTGGCGACGTACGAAGCAGGGTTCATCGAGAGTAATGGGGCTATTTCTCACAGTGCTGACATGCATAAGGCTGAGTGTCCGACCATGCTCATTTGGCCACCAGTCACGTCTAGTGAAACTCTGCTCGATGCCGATAAGAAGAGCGAGGTGCTATCTGTCGAGGCGGGAGAGATTAAGGAGTTCATTCTCGAAACACCTAACTTGATTAAAGGCGTCATGGGGCAACCTACCTGCATTGATCCCACATATATTCCACAGTTCCATCAGCAGATTATCCCGGCTCCTAGGGGTCCAGGTGCCACTAAATACACACCGCCTTATAGTGTATACTCTGTTGTTGGCAAGGATAATAAGCCAATTACACCCGCTCAGTGGGTGGCAGAGGGTGGTCGTCTTACTGTTGAACGTGGTGATGAGCCAAACCAGCTTAAGGTTACAGTTACCGGGATGCTGAACAAGCGTCTTGGACCGTATCGTATTGCTGAATCGGATGGGCAGAACGACTATTCGACACTGCGCATCTACGGCCAGGCAATGCCTTGTGAAGAAAAGGTCTTGACTTTCTACACTGGCTATCCTTACAAGACTGAGCCATTGAAGATTGGCTCTCGATTCATCAACAGCCTGGATAAGGCGTATGCCGCGTGCATGTATACTGCCCAAGACGCTCTGGGCACGAAGACTACGCTTGAATGGTCTGGTATGCCACCTGTGAATGATTCGTACACGTCTGTTGTCTACGACTTCGAGCGCCCTCCTGTCGTGGTGTCGGATGCTGATGACTTCACTGGGCGACCGCTGCCAGCTAAGGCAGAAGAGCGTTGGCCTAAGAACACGACGATGGACAAGATTTATAACGACTTGGTGTCGTTCACGTCCAATCGTAAGCTAGCCGACAGGGTGCAGGTCTTTGGTCGTTTGGCTGGGACCACTGCTGTTTTCGACAGGTATAGCTGGCAGATCACATCCGCGAACTATAGCGAGACAGGTGTCGATCTGACCTGTGAAGGTTGGACAACCCTGTGGGACGTGATGAACATCTTTGATACGCCACGTGTCGAACAACTGGAAGACCCGACGGGCCTTACACTAGAGGAACTAACGCTTAGGGGGTTTAAGCATAATGAAGCATAATCTTCCACAGCCTTCTCAGGCTTGGGGCACTGATGTTGATCGTCGAATCGCCTCACTGGAAGCTGAACTCAGGCTGCTAAAGAGCAACTTCAGCAACTCAGTTGATAGCATTAACGCTCTCACCAATAACCGCTCAACCTCTGGTGTGGCGGTTCCCTTTAATGACTCGATGATTATTCTCCATCCGGGCCGTAGCCGTGGTGTCGGCACGTATGAAGACCTGTGGTACCAGTCTCTACCTTGGGGCGATTCCGGTTCGTTCATGCAACTTACCTTGGCTGGGACGCTTGAACTAGTCGTTGGCGCTGAACTCTTCCGAGACAACAGCCGTGGTCCAGCCGTCTATGTCGGTGTAATGGATGGGTCTATGGGCCACACCATGCGCAACCATTGCTATACTTCGTATAGGCCGTTTGGTCAAGAAGGAAAGTTTATTCTTGACGCTGTTATTAACTACACCACTGTCATCCCATTCGACAAATACTACAATGGTTACATGTATCTAGGTGTGGAAGGCTCGGCTTCTAAACCGCAGTTGATTTACAATTGGGATGACTATTCCTATCTGCGCATGGAGATTACAGGAGTGAGGTACTGACCATGGCTACCAATCCACAAGGGATCTGGGTTTACAGTCCGAATGATGTTATTCAAAGTTGGCCCGCGTTTATGAACTTGGGCTTTAACTCTGTATCTGAAGTCATCAAGCAGCTTCAGCAGAATCGCGTTCTTATTGCTAAGAACGCTGCTGATGAGACGACCAAGCTGTCGGCTATTAAGAACGCTGCTGTAAGTAATGTAGACATCTTGATCTATCGTGCAGATACGAATGAGATGTACCTGTACACCAACAACCGATCTGCGAAGGTCTGGGGCGGCGCACCAGAGGTTCGTTATGTGAACAACAACGAATCATTCTCTCAGTGGCGTCGCTATACTCAGCACGGCGCGAACGCTGTGATTAGCCAGATGATTGATTTGCCTTCGAATGGGCTGTGGTTGTTCTCCAACTGCATTACGTTGGATAATAATGACTCTTCCAAGGACACAAACATCGACGTGTTCCAGTCGATTGCTGGTAGTGCGTACAGCAATGTTGGCACTACCAACACGTACAATCATGCTGAGGGTGTCACGTCGTTCCGGTTGGCGACGATGCCTTACTACGCCTCTAGCCCTGGTAAGGTTAACGTTGCTATCAAAATTCAATGTAGTCCAGTCAATAATATCGGCTGGGGCGGCCTCTGTATTGGGGCCTCGAAGATCGGCTGAGTGTGCTATACTAAGTAGCGACAGTTATCAACACATTCTGTGTGGTTGCTGTGGGCGATTGGGTGAGAAAACCCCCTGGCTAGGAAAAGAGAACTAGCCAGGGGGTTTTCTATTACCTTGGCCACCCGTTGTCGAGTGTCCATTTGTGGTGTAGCTCGTGTACGAGGTAGTACACCAAGTGCCGGAACGCATCTCTCACGTCGTTGGCGTCCTTGTAGTTCACGTCCTTGCCGGTGAGCCACCAGCCGAGGTTCTTCAGTGTCGCATCCTTGACTAGGCCCTTGGCTTGCGCTGGGGTCTGATAGTGGATGTCATCGACAAGCCAGTCAAGCACAGCGTTGACCTTCACAGGGGTGAGGTCTGCTGTGAACTTGTTACTAGGGCGCAAGTCGAACTGCTCGGCAACGACAGCGGCACCAGGATATTGGTCAAGGTATCGCTTGATGAGCGATACCGTCTCGGTATGTGTCGAGCAGATGAACTGATCGAAGTGAAGAATCTCCACCTCTTCTTCGACACGGGCAACAACAAGTCCTGTGTTAACACCGGGATCAATTGCTATCACTATTTGCATATTTTTCCTCCCAATCATCACTTAGTACATCATATGCTGTGCCAGCATAAACGTTCCTGGCGCTGGGTGAAAGCCCACCGAAGACACCGGAACGGAACTTTTTACCATCCACTGGATACTGTTCGGCTTCTAGGCAGTCTTGAAGGCATTGTTCTTTGATAGGGCAGTTCTCGCAGAACACTCTTGCAACATCTGCGTAGAGCTTCACATCGTAGAACAGCCCGACAGGAGCGTTAAGGCAAGCTGCTTCTTCATAATTGGATGCGTTCATCACACCTCTTCCCAGTTGTTACCGACCTCTGCTTCAGCAGCAAAAGGCACACGGTTGAATACTAGTGTCGCCGCCTTAGCCATTTCGTATTCCATCATCTTGGAGCACTCTTCGATGGTTTCTTCTGGACACTCGACATAGGTTGCGTCGTGGACGAGACCAATCAGCTTAGCTCCGTACTGCCCTACTTGTTCATTGATCTTGATTGCTGCGTTGAGGCAGATGTCGTTGGCTGTCGATTGTGGAACAAAAGCGAGTGCTTCGTTCTGTGTCGAAGTGTAGTCGGCGTCGGAAATGAAGAGAGGGTTGTATCTCATGCCAAACTTGGTTTGTCGCATATGATCCTCTTCCTTCCTGCCTACGCTGTGCCGAACTTTCTGCTGCCAGTCTCTAAGCCCTGAGTAAGCACCAAGGTACTGGTTCACAACATACTCGGCCTCTTCGTATGGCTTCTCAAGTTCTGTCGCAATTGCTCGGATTCCTCGTCCGTAGTTCAAACCGTACACTACACTCTTTACCAGTGCGCGTCGGTTCTTCGCGGTCTTTGGCTGTTCGTGCTTAAAAGCCTCGTACGCTTCGATTGTCGGGAACTCTTCTGGCCAGATCTTTGTCATCAGATCGTCAAAAAAGTCCGGCGCACCCGGTTGGAACGCGGCAATCATGGCTGTGTCGTCTGCAAGCTCAGCGACAGTACGCAGCTCTGCCTGGGAGTAGTCGCACGAGATGATCTTGCACCCCGGTGCAGCGACAAGGGCACGCTTGATACCACTGTCGCGACCCATCGTCTGAATTGCTGGACCCTTAGCCGACAGGCGGCCCGTCTTAGCCCCGTGGGGCAGGTAGTGTGGGTGGACACGCCTGTCTTTACCACGCTTTTGGCGCACATTCACGATGTACGAGCCAAGCACCTTGGCTGCATAACGGTAAGCGAGGAGGGCGTCGATGAACTCTGGTTCCTTGCCTTCGCGCTTCAGCTTCTTCAGATGCTTCGCATCATACGAAGGGGACGACACACCCCTTGACTTAAAGAAGACTTCAATTTGCTTAGGAGATTGAGGATTGAAGTCTTCACCAGCAATACTGCGCAACACCGCCAGATACTCGTCGCACTGGTGCTTGTACTTCTCTTCCAACTCATCAAGAGCATCGAGTGATACTTCAACACCGTTCATCTGAACGTCATGAAGCACACAAGTCACACGCATACGGTGTTTGTAGAAGTTAAGGACTTGTTGCGCCTTTTCCACCATCGGCTTGAAGTACTCATATAGTCTATGGGTCCAGTATGAATCGTAAATATTGTACTTATACAGCTTTTCTCGTGGAATGTTCTCGAAGTGTGCATTGTGCTTCAAGTACTTCTTTGCCTCGGAATCCCAGTCAGCAGCGCGCAACCAGCGACGAGCCAGAGGCTTCAGGCCATGCTCACCTGCTAGGTTGTCGAGCACGAAATGCATGAGCAGAGTGTCCTCGTGGTGATACACGTTGATACCCAGGCGTTTCGACAGGTAGGGCATATCGAAGGTCCCATTGTGACAGACAACTGTGCAGGTGTCGCACAGCCTCTTAATGGCCTCTGCTGCCTTGTCGGTCTCAGCGAGTTCTTCGGGGATAACCACACCGAACTTCCCGTTCCACAGGGCAATCGACAGGATGCGGCCAGCCGCGAACGTGTCGTTGTCGATGTCACCAGCAGACTCGATGTCAAGAGCAATCACCGTGCCTGGCTTGAAGGTGATGTCTTGCCCCTCCCAGATAACCCAGTCCTTGCCGAGTTCCAACCCAGGATCAACAGGACCGAGGTAGCCGTACTGCAACGCCTGAGCGAGGAACAGAACAGACTGTGGATTGCTGACAATCTGCTTAGGTGAAAGCGTCTTGTACGCATCACCCTTGTAACCTTTCACAGTACCGAGAGTGACCTTAATGTCCTTGTCGTTCACGTCGTCGGTGATTTCGACGTGAGTGCCTTCTGGGAGGCCAGACACCACGCGAGCGCGCTTCAGTAGGACTTGGGCAAGAACAGGAAGCTTGCCACAGTCAGTAGTCAAAATCTTCATACCTGCCCTCCTACGTATTCAATGAATCGTTCATTATTCGACTTGCCCTTAATGACCTCGCGGATTGTTCCGCGTGCCTGGGCATATGTGATGATTTCCTTCAGCTCACGCATACCACTGATATCACTCTGGAACTTCAGCATGAGCTTAGGAATCGGAACAAGGCCATTGTCGGTGCGTGCAACAAAGTTGATAAGCTTATCGACCTTGTTACTGAAATTAGAGTTCTTCACATGGTGAATGAACACCTCGTTGCTCGACAGCCAGATGGACGCGAGGGAGATAGCCTTCAGCATTTCTCGCATCGTCACAACGACAGTGCCCTTTGTCGTCGGCCCGTTATACATGGCAAGCAGAGCAGCGATACGCAACACCGAGAACGTCATACGCTCGGTGCCAGGGAACAGCTCACGGCTATTCAGCATGTGTCGCTCAGCCATGACCTTGGCTTCCTCAGAGAAGTCAATCCAGCGCTCGAACACACCAGGCTCGAACTCGATGGGGATGCGGACTTCCTCGTTAGGAAGGCGCGACGCTTGACGTGCACTGAATTGCGCATCGAACTTAGCGACCGACTTGATAAGGTTCGACAGCATGAAGTCACGCTGCTTGTCTTCGATCCTGCCTGTCGATGCGCTTACGGTCACGAGCTTCACATCCTGAGAGGATGTGATGTACTTGTCCCGGTCGTCAATAACAACAAGGCAGCGGGGTGTGAAGCCGGACTCCACCTTCTCGATCGTTAGGTGCTTCGCGGCCTGGTCCAAGATTCCTGTCCCATAGAAGGTCATGTAGTACGGTGTCGCTGTCTGGTAGGCAACCTTGCCGCCCTTGTCCTTACGTGCGACAGCGGGGATATACCCGTCATAGCTCTTAGTAAGGAATGGCATCATCGAGGCCATGTAGCTGCCCTTCTGGGCTGCGTGTGCGAAGAAGTCCTGCACCTCGTCAATAGCGAAGAGGCCAGACTCTTTTGGCTTGGTGCGCAGATACGCGGACAGAGCCTCACCTGTCGAATCTTCAGGGGCAATGAAAGCGTCAGGCCCCTTGCCAATGCCTATAGCCACGTCACGCATCATGCCCTCTGCAAGGCGAAGAGAGGTGGACTTACGGGATTGGGTCGTACGTCCCAGCACAAGGAAGTACAGGTTGAGTGGCATTTTTTGGACATTGATGGGCAGGAAGCCGTACTTCGCAAACATCGAAGAAAGAATGGCAAGAGCGCCAGCGTAGTGGAACTGCTTAGGTGCCATTGCCGATTTAGTCGACGCCCATGCTGCGAACTGATCGACAAAGAGGCCCATAGGTTCTTTTTCGCCCTCATGCAGGAAGTTCACATCCTGGAGCACGAGTTCGCGCGCTTCGCTCAGAAGATACGAGGACCCGATACGAGTCGATGCTTCGAGATCATTCTCGGTTGGTCCGGTATGTTCGGCCTTCCAGCGTGCATAGTCACGGTTGACCTGCTTCCACAAGTAACCATCACCTCGCCCGTCCTGTTCGAACTTATTGAACTCAGTTCCACGCACGACTGCGAAGGCTTCAACAATTGAACAGCCTTCTTCCCACAGCGCGCACTGAAGATGGTACATCCTCGCGCTGCGGTCTTCCTCTGTGGCAAAAGAATCATCCGTAGCCAGGTCCGTGATGTAGCTACGATTCACCATACCGAGCACTTCAAACATGGATGGGATGTCGGTCGGGAAGTCTTCTTCCTCAATGCCCATACGTTCGACAGGTGCGTACTCGGCTGCGAACTCGGCTGCGGTGATAGCCTCGTCGTTAACGGTGAGAGCGATCTCCCAGGGCTTCACCTTCTTGAGGTTATGCGTGAATGGCACGCGCAGCTTCTTGGACAGGGGCCAGCCCCGGTCCATGCCGTCGTTGGCGTGCACCTCGTAGAGTCCCCGCGAGAGGGCTTCAAGCATGTCGTTCGACAGGTCGTCTGCGTCAGTGAGAAGCCAGTATCCCTGCCAGTGCTTTTCGCTTGTCTGGACAGTGATAGATGGTTGAATCTTCAGCTTGTTGAGCGGGCAGTCGTCGCCGTCTGCCCACACACACGAGGCATGGATGACGTTATCCTTGGCCGCGTGCCTGGTGTTCGACAGGGCCGGGGGCTTGGTGTAAAGAAAGGGGCTGTAGTAGACATCCAAGTCCGCGTGGGACTGCGCGTACGCTACCATCTTGTCAAGCTGCGCGGGCAATTCGAACCAGCGGAAGTTGGTCAGGCCGCCCATAGGCCCCTTCAAGATGATCGGTGTCCAGCCTTCGCCCGTTGGGAGGACTGCCTGAAAGAACTGTGTGAGGTCCATCGCTCTCCTTTCTGCTTGTATATAGTACGGCGGGCCGCACCTCACTGTCAAGATACGGCCCGCCCGAAGGGATCAGAGTTCGATCCGAGAAGCCTTCTTCTTAGACTTCTTCTTGGCCTCGTCCCACTCAACCTTCTTGATGTTGTTACGCTTGGTGACCTGCCCATTGTATTCACTGTCTTCGACATCGACAGTGATCGTCGCTGTCTTACCAACGATGTCGCGTTCGACCTGGTAGTAGTACTCACCAGTGCGAGCGGTTGGCTCTTCAGGCCAGGCGTTGCCGGATGCTTCGCAGAACTTCGGCAGGTCCCAGTGGAGACCCTTCTTTGTCTGAAGCACCAGCCAGTAGCGAATCTGGCGCGCCGCATGCTCACCCTCGGTAACAACAAAGTCCACGGTGTACATGGGCTTGTCATTCTTGGATTCACCAAGCTCACAGGCATCGACAGCCACCTTGTACTGGCCTTTGGGTAGGGGGTCAAAGCTCATGGACTCCGCAACGTCAAGGGTCATAAGCTCATCGAAATTGATCGCCATTGTAATCAGTTCTCCTTCTTGTTGAGTTCATTGTAGTGGTCGATTGACTTAGGCAGCCAACCATAGGTGTTGATCCGCCCGTGTCGAATAACAGCGTCGGGCGCGGGGAAGGTCTTGTTGTCTGCTCGGAGGCGGTACAGGATGGTAGTCCGATTAACCCCGGTCATCTCAGAGACATCCTTGATCGACAGGTACTCAGTCATCATTCTCCTTGATGCCGCAATGCTCATGGACCCATCCCATGATCTTCTCCATTGTCGTGTTGCCGGAGTTTGAGGGCATTGGGTCAAACCTTGTCTTAGCCAGTACTTCGGACGAAGACCGGACAGTCATGACTGTGACCAGCACTTCGTTGTCGTCGTCTCCAACATCCTGCCATGTCATACGGCCAATAATGTCAAAGATACCTGGCAGCTTTTTGAATGATTGCCTGCCCTCAAACGATGGGCCAATCAGCGACAGTCGGGACACATCGTTTACTTCACGTGCCTCATGCGTAATGCAGATGATGTTCAGGCCCATGTCGAAGCTGATCTTGTTAACCAGATCAATGATCTTCTCATATGTGGCGTCCCACATTGCGAACGAATCCCTTGGATTGGTCGCCTTGAAGTGGAACTTGATTAGTTCCTGCAAGCGGTCAACGGTGTCGATGACAATAGTCTTAAATGGCATGTCATCACTGTTGCTAATCTTAACCAAGAGTTCTGCGAACTCTTGGTAGGATGCAGGTTGGACGACGAGCATGCTATCCAGGTCGCCGTACTTCGCCGCAGGCGCTGTACCACGCTCCAAGTCAATGTAGAGGACCGGTCCCAGCTCCTCAACCTTAGAGGCAGAGACAGCGAGCGAGGTCTTTCCAGTTCCCGACATGCCATAGATCAGCATCTTGATCTTAGGGGTAGTGATGCGAGGGTCGGACACTTCGATATCAATTCCCTTCAGGAATGAATCAAACTTTCCCATGTTTCTCCTTTCTTAGCGCTTAAAAGTGCAGTAGTAGCAGCCGGGGTGGCTGTCGAGTTCTCCAAGGTTGTCCCGATTTTCGTTGGCCCACTTGAAGATTTGATTAGCACGTTCAAGGACTGCAAGAGCTGCGTCACGGTTGTACTTAAAGCACAGCTCATGACTTGCAACCATGACAGATTCTACAGTACAGTCTCGTGGGAACAAAACCAGTGAGGTGTGATTCACCTCATAGCCAGCATTTTCAAGACCCAATGCGTACAACATCATTTGATAGTAGTACTTTTTGAGCTGGCCTTCGGCCATCGAGTCCGAGTAGAACTCAGGGTTACGGTCCTCGTCAAAGAACGTGGCAGACGAAAATGCCTTGATCTTCTTCTTCGACAGAACTTTATAATCTACGACGTGGCCCGTCGAAACATCAAACCCATCAGCAGTGCCACGGATATCCCCATACCCTTCGATTGTGCCGACAGTGACTTTGGTTTCCTTCAAGTAATCCTTGAGGCCAATAACGTTCTCAAGATACAAGTGGAAAGCAGTCCCTATCATTGGCGCAAGGGGGTAGTTCTTTTCATCCTGGTGGACACCCAGTAGCTTCTCTGCCAAGCAGCGCTCACACAAGTCTCCTAGTTCACTAGGACCAACCTTACGCTGTTTATCGCGCTCAGAGGGCTTGGTGAGTTCTTTGATAATCCGGTCGTAGATTTCACTCATTGGCTTCCCACTTCTTGTAGAACGCCTCACTCATCACATGGAGGTTCCATGCGTATGTGTGCAGGTCATCAACCGATGACTCGACAAAAACCAGAATGTCTCCCGGCTTGACTGTCTTCCACATTTCCCGTGTACCAAAGATAGGTACCGTCGGAATCTTACGTGTGACCTTATCCGAGCCAGACTTAACCTCCCATCCGGTCTTCTTCACTTTGTTGATATCAATGGTGTCCCACAAATACTCAGGCGGGACTTGAAGAACAATCTTCTTCTGCATGGTGAACACCCTTCGACAGGCCCATCAATAGGGCGGTGGCTTCATTGGAGTTTCGATAGTCGCCAAGGTACACGACCTCAACGATCTCAGGGCATGATGCAATGAGATGAGCGCAGCCCTGGCACGGGTAGTGAGTCACGTACAGCGTGTACTCACTATCATGTGACTGCATCTTACGAATAGCACCACGTTCTGCGTGAACAGTGTTAACACAGTGCCCATCAATCATTCGGTGACCACCTGTGTCACAAGGCTCAAGGCCGTGTGGTGTCTCATTGAAAGCACGGGACACCACACGACCGGTCGCGCGGTCAACGATCACACACCCGACATGGGCACGATCACATCTTGACTTAGCAGCCTCGTCACGAGCGGCCTTGATGAACTCTCTCATCGAGACAGAATCTCCCGCTGCTCAGGCGTGAGACTCTGTGCCCACGCAAGAATCTTCCGTGCGTAATCCGTCAGTGAACCACTGTCGGTGAGCAGACTAGGCCCCGACTTCTTCCGGTAGTCAGTGAACGCGAACCTATCTCCATCGACGTACCGCAGCAGACGACACAAGATGGAGTTACGTCCCACGACGTAGTTACCGTCCTCGTCCTCGGTGAGTGTGAGCAACACACTCCCGTTCAGGTGGTCAGTGTAGTGGTTCTCACCGACACTGATGTCTTCAGCGTAGAAACCGCACTCGTTCGTAATGTGGTCCACCCACATGATCGACAGGTCGATAGGTTGGGCCTTCTTGATGTCGATGTGTGCTGAGACCATCTCGCGCGCGTTGCACTTCAGATCCTCGGTGTATGGCACAGTGAAGACCTTGTTGTCGAATGGATCGACAACAGCCATTTCGTCTGTGCCACTCCACCACTGAGCGCACACTGACCCCTTGTCGTTGAGTAGAACCAGCCGCCCGTTAGGCAGTATGCCAGTGCCCATGACCGCGCCACTAGGCATGGTGACAAGGCCGTCTTCGATATCAAGGTACTGTCGCTTGTTGTAACGGATGGGAAGATTCTCCCAACCGTAGCCCAAAATAGGCGCGTAGATATCACGAATTGTAATTGCCAAGTGGCTCTCCTTCTTCATAGTAGTAGAACTCAATAATCGGGACATACTGTCGAGTTAGGTAGTCAACCCTATCCGACACATAGTATTGCACTGAGTCAAAATTGATAGACACGGTGCGCGACGTGAACAAGTGCTCCGCACCCGTGCTGGTGTACCACAGATGATTCTCCTGGGTGTCATTAAATGACACACCGTTAGTGGCGCTTTCCTGTTCTTTTCGCTCATCCAGTGACACAAATGTCTCCCACTTAGGGTTAAGCACGTGGATGCACACGATGCTCCCATCAGTGAACTTCAGCCAAACGTCTTCTTTTTCAAGCCAGTGTTCTACCACGGACTTCTTCAGGAGACTTTCTACCGTCTTGTGGTTAACTTCGATGATCTTCATGGTTCAGCCCAGGTTCCTAATCTTACGTACGATAATCACTCCCACGATAAGGGCAATAACAACCAGCACAACCTTCATTGCAATGTAGCCAACGAAGGCCCAGACGATCCACATGAACCACGACGGGAACCAAACTCCCGTCACGATAAGCAGGATGCAAAAGATGAAGTAGGTCCAGGAAGTACTGTATTCAGTGGTGTTGCTAGACAAGATGTCTCCTTTCAGTTGTTTCAGATAAGGCCGCTGGCCTTGAGCTTGTCGAATCGTTCCTGCAAGCGTCCCAGAACACGGTCGTCTACTGTGTCCGTCGCCTGAATTAGGAAGCGGTTAACGGCTGTTGTCTGTCCTTGCCTGTTCAACCGGCCAGTTGCCTGCTCATTGATTATGAGGGAGTTTGACTGACTCAGCCATATCTCAGTATGACACACTCGCTGCAATCCGTCAATACCCTCCGCACCGGCTTCATGCAGGATAACAAGCACACGGGCATCCCCATTGATCATAGCCTGGAAGTCACCATGTGACTTACCACTAATCTCAAGGGCTTTGATCCCAGCTTTCTTCAGACGGTACAGGACCGCCTTAATGAATTTCTGAGAGTGAACCCACACAACGACGGGTTCATTCTCTGGCAGGTCAGCAATAATGTCCATCATTGCGTCGAGCTTACTGGACTTGCAGTCTTCCTTGTAATCGACAGTCATGTCTTCATTAAACGAGGGTACTCCCAGTGTCATCTGTCGCAATCGGGTGTCGAGTTCCATCGGGATCGACAGTGCCAGTGGGTAGTCTCCCAGGAATGTTAGCGCCTTCTGCTCCAACTCGTTGTAGAGTTTGCGTTGCTGCCTAGTCAGCTCCACTTCAACGCGGTGAACGATGACACCGGGAAGCTCAGGGTTGGCCTCAGCCTGACTCACCTCGTGATACGAGGGCGCGCCACGGCGCACCATCCCAGGGTACTTTTCCCCCGAAAAGTCTTTTCCGTATGCGGACCAGGGATTAAGCTCAACCTTGAAAAACTTTTCACAAAAGTCCCAGTACCCGCCATAGTGGTTAGGCCACAAGAACTTCAGTGCAGCCCAGATATTGCAGGGCTTATTCCCAGCGGGTGTCGCACTCAGCGCAAGGCGGTACTGTGCCTTAATGTGTCGAGCAACGTCAAAGTTGAGCGAGGCATGGTTGCACGCACGATGCCATTCATCGGCGATTACCATCCCAAACTCAACACCGTAGAATGGCTTAGACATACTCTTGAAGACGTACTTTTTCGCACGTCCGTCCCAGCGCTTTTCCTTGTTACGTGAGCGCATAAGCTCCCAGGTAATGAAGTACACGCCGGGCGTACGGTTTTTCAGATCGTTCCACACTGCAAGCGCGGCCTTGGTTTTCTTACCACTCAGGGTTTTCATTTCGACACCAGCAAGTGTCTCCCAGTGGTTACGCCAGCCAGACTCGGTACGGACAGGGGCGACAACCAGGATAATCTGGTCCCCGATAGTGCTACCGAAAGCATTAAGCGTGTTCCACACGCTAATTGCCGTCTTGCCCACACCAAGGCCCGCGCCTACCAGGCCCGTGTACGGCGTCTTGCTGTTCTTCAACCCTTCCAGTACACGTTCCTGGTAGTGGCGCGGTGAGAAAGCCATTTAGTAACCCCCTAAGTTCAGTCTGCGTTGTAGTAGCTCCCCTTAATTAGTGCGGATGCTACGTAAAAGACACCATCATTAACAATGCCCTCGGCATATGGAAGTGCCTTAATTTCTTCCTCAGTCAGTTTGTATTCAGTCTGAAAGTCAACGACAGTCAGCCTAGGATCGCACATAATGATCCCATTCTCTGCCTCCCAGATGAACCCAGAGTCCTGTCCCTGGTAAGGAACGTTGCCATCTTTCGTCAACGCTTCAACTGTTGTCCAGGGCATCTGCATTAGTTAAGCTCCCTTGCAACGACAGTGCAGTAGAACACACCGTCCCGGACAACTCCCTGTGCGTACTGGCACTCATACAGAGAGTCACGGTCGAATGTCGCAGTAACATTCGTAGGCAGTTCAATATCACTAGGCTTGACAACCAGCATCTCGTAATCCTGAATCCAGATGAAACGCCCGTCGCTCGGCTTATCGTCCCATTCGACAAAGCCGATAGTCTCGAACAGGTTTTCGAGAAAGTCATACAGTAGGCTGTTGTCATCCCAATACTCCCAAGCGTTCTCTGCGTCTGTCTCGCTATCCTTGGAACGCTGGTAGCCTTCGATGTTGTTTGAATTAAATTGCTCATTGAAAATGTCATCGCTCAACTCATGCAAGTTGAACGTGTCGCCGTCTACCCAGTCAGAAAACATTAGAACCTCCCTAGTGCGTTGTTAATAATGGTGATGAGAGACGCATTGTCCCCCTTGTCGAGATACTGTTGAACTGCGTCCCGACCGCTTTCAGCGTAGATGGCCCCGACAGTAACGCCCTTGGCTTGGTCAATGACGGACCACACGTCTTTCACGTCCCACATGTCGCTATAGTCAATCCACTGCTTAGCGGTTCCCAGTGACTTATGCACCATGAACAGCACGCCGCGCTCATTATAGTAGTCGTAGTCTTGCCAGCCGGGGAACTTGAAAGCCTTGCAGTAGCCCTCAAAGATATCCGTCACATTCATGTCATACAGGGCCACGTCGTGAACCTCACAGAACCGCATGATGCGCTTGAATAGCGTGCACTCACTGTCCTCTTCGACACACCCATAGGTGAACATGTCGGGATTCCCGACTAGTTCGACTGGCTCAGGTGTATCAGTGTCCCGCATGGCAACGTAGATGTTGCCGTTGTCGGACTGGAAAACACACACATCCTCGTAGTCCTGTCCTGCAATAGTTTTCAGAGTCATTTGCGCTCACTTTCAATATAGATCGACAGGCCGTTAGGCAATTCTATTTCGGCCCCTACGCCGAGGTTTTGGTGGATAATTTCGGCGGCCCGCATTTGGCGTACCGCCTCGTGCCACATGGTGGAGTACTCCACCAACTCGTTATCTTCCAGGGAACGGGCAACAGCTTCAACCTGTTCGACAGTGTATTCACTGTTGCCCGTCCCATACTGGTTCCACTTCATCGGAACGTTGCGTACACATCCGACACAGTAGTTGCAGGTGACAGATCAATCAGCTCCAACGCTGCAAGCTTTTTGGTATTCAGCTTAGGCTTGTCGTAGACAGACTCACGCACGGCCTTAGGCAGTTTCTTAAACGCCGCAAGCTTTTCAACCGCCGCCGCGTTAATCGTCCGTCGCACTGCAAACGTGACCTTAGTGTCCCCTACTGTGAGCTTGTCGCCGGGGTTGAACTGTGCGCACAGTTCACCCTTAAGTGCGTCGCGTGCCTCGGTCAGGGCCGCAATTTCGGCGTTGAGCTTGGTAATCTTGTTGACGAGGTTTTCAGTATTCATTGTTGTTCTCACTTTCTTTCTTTCTTTCTTTCTTTCTTTCTTTCTTTTACCAAAGAGTAGCAGGGTTGTTTTCAGTCATCCATTCAATGTCCCGGTGTGCATCTCCGAAACATTCTTCCAAACTGTCCCAAACAAACATCTCTAGATGTGCTGAAAGTCCAAGATTAGCAGACTTCCATCCCAGCTCAGAGATTAGGGAATAGGTGTAATCAGCAATGTGAAGTTTGATAAACAAGTGTTTCACAGGTGTTTTATCAACAAAAGAGTAATCACGATAAAAATCGTAATCATCAATACTGCCGTCAAACCAGGGGTTGCCACCATATAGCCACGCATTTTGTTGATTAATGGTGCGATCCTTATTAGTTTTTCCGTTGTTCCTAAACTCAATAACTTGGTTGTTTTTGAGTAGGAAATAGATATGGTTTGCCTCACTGTAAGCACCGACAACACCAATGTTTGCAAACTCTCTCAGTTTCTCATTGCTAATCTTGAGACGTTCCATAGCTGATTCACTTTCTGTTAGTAGTTGTCTTGGTCAGCGTAAGCGTCAATCCCTATCTCACTCATAGGTATGACAAGCGGTAGCTTGGTTGCAACTTCAAGCGTCATTAGTTGCTCCCACAATTCATTATCGCTCATTGTTGTTCCTCTGTTCTACGCGGTAACAATATGCGCCGACAGGGCAAGGATAGCCAGCAGGAACAGGGTGTAGTATGCGACCGCGAACATCAAACGATCTTCCTAATCAGGTTGTTAGCAATGGCAGACGCAATGCCAAGTTCGACAAATGCTTGCCAACCCTCGGGATCTACCTCCCTAGCAATTTCGCTAAGCTTGTATTCCTTGCCGAGTAGTGCAATTGGTGATTTGATATCGTCCATCGCATCGGCGGCCATTTCCTCGTAGTCCTCGTAGAGTTGGAGGCCACCGTTGTAAGTGACAAAGTCCCATTCTCCCGGCTCAAGCCCCAAATCCTGAGCACGGTACGCGACTGTAGTGCCGAAGTCCCTGAGCGCTTCAATGTTGTTGATCTTAATCATGTCATTCTCCCTCGTATAGTAGTAGTGTTATTGTCCCAGCCGTTACGCCCATAGTCCCATAGAACACCATCTGTGCATGGCCTGTAAAACTGTAGGAAATAAGGGCGAACACGCCGAGTGCGATTAGTAGTACTGCGCAAACCTTAATTTCCATCATGCTTCCATATATTCCGTGATATACAGTCGGATAGCGTCTTCCTCACTGTCGGCATAAATACCTGCCAGTGAATCTCCTGTTTTCGTATCGGTTACAACCCAGACGTAGCCGTCTGCCCACATAGAATACTCATGCACCCATGACTCGCAGGGGTTGGTAGGCCACACATCCTTGTCGAACGCAGCCGCGAACAGCCGGTCAGCATCCATCCCATGCCAACCAACATATACCCAGTAATCAGGGCAAAGTGCCTCCCATTCTTCCTGTGTGGGGACGCGCCCGTGTTCCTCATGGAAGTTATCAAACTCCCACATTGCAGGACAGTCAGTCTTTGCAGGGTGATGCAAGATGCAACCATGTGGCCCGCCAATGACACACAGTGCATCGGCGCTATTTAGCCACTTGATAGGGCACTCGGAGCATTCATCCTGCCCCACTTGGAAAGTGTGTCCGTTGTACTCCCATTCGTCGGGAACGTAGACAGTGTGCGCGTGTTGAGTCTGGGTAAGTTCGATGGCCATTTTTGTTTCTCGCTTTCGCTTGGTTGGTTTGTTGATTCTAGTCTATCAGGTTGTTGGTCATTCTGCCATGTTGACTACTTCACATGTCTTTGTGTTGTTGTCCCAAATGAACATGTGCGCGTAGCCGTCCAGGAAACGCAATTCGTCAAGGGTATCACCCTCGTTGTCAGACTCCCAGTACCAATAGATACTGTTGTCATAGGCGTTAGTGCGACAGCGCCACACACACCCGTCCACGTTAACGTACACGCCGCTAGGCTCATTTTCAGAGAACAGGTCAAGCAGTCCCACAAACTCATAGCCACGTTCGACAAACCATGGGTTAACGCGTGTCAGGTCCCAACCCTTATCAGGATCAACGTAACCAGCCACGTTTTCCTGCATAGATTCAAGCGGGTAAGCCTTGTCAGTAATGACACTCAGCAATTCTTCCCACATGTCAATCACCAACCCATCAGCATACCAAGGAAGACGAACCCCCACACGGCTCCGAGGATTATAGAATCTATGCCAAGGATAGTAGCAGCCAGATCCTTTTTGCCTGTTATTAGCAGTGCAATACCCAAAATAACCATGACAAAGCAACTAGTAAAGCCGCTAATAAAACCTGGTGTACTCATGTTTACCATTCCTCCCGCTCAAAAAATAGTGCATCGTCAAGGTAGTCGGTTGCGTTTTCCCTGACATATTCCTCCCACTCAAGGGACGTGTACCCAGTTTCCAAATCTTCCTGGTAGTTCTCCCACAACCCGTCTTGTATGTCATTGCCGCTAAACACATGCCCCCTTGTAGTGCAACATTGGGTCACTTGGGGAACCACGCCACTCAAAACCAATTCCGGGGATACCATACCAATTAGGCAACATGTTAACTCTCACTTTCCGTTAGGCTTAAACAGGTAGCTTTTGACATGACAGTCAAGGGCGTCACAGCCCTCCTCAAGCCAGCCGACGCCGTGCGTGTCCGTTTCAAATTCGGTAGCGGGGATGCACTTCCAGCCCTCGTTCACGATAATCTCGTTAACAACACTGTATAGTGCATCCGCCACACACTCAGCCATAGCAGAGATGCGGGCGTTAGCTACCATGTTACGGCGACGAGCGGGGTCCCGTTCCAGATCGTAGCCAGGGTCCAGGTATTCATCTTCCACAGGCCTACCCATCGCATCCCATGCAAGGAACACCACTGCGTCATTGCACCAACCGCCGGTTAGAGTGCAAACATCGTCCCAGATAGTGCTACCAAAGACTTCCCCGTTAATTACCTCAGTGGCAAACTCTACCGTAAGCTCAGGACAAACGAGGGCCTTAGCGACCTTGTAGGCGTATTCGTTAGGCAACATCGTTGTTCTCGCTTTCGTACTCGTATTTGGTAATCTCACGTGGTCCGGTGTAGTAGTCGAACGTGTAGACGCTACGCTGCGTCCCATCCGGGGACGGCACGGTTACGCGGCGGGGTAGGTAGCCCTGCGCAAGGTAGGCGTACTGTCGCCGTTCACCTGGGAAGCGAAGACTGAAAAAGTGCGACAGGTTATGGGGCGCGTAAACACTTTCTCCCTTGAAGTGTCGCACCTGTGACCAACGGCCACTAGGCGTACGGTACTCGGTCCAACGGGTGACCGTGGCGTATGTTGTGTCTTGCATTTCGCGTTCGCTTTCTGTGTGTTTGGCTAACCACCTTGGTTAGCGCAGTTCCCGGCGTGGGAGTCGAACCCACATTTACCTACCGACAGGGCCGGGATGCCTAGTTGACTAGGCTTCCACCAATTCTAGGGCGTACTCACCACAACTCATAGCCGCTAGAATTGGAGTAATATCCTCAATACGTTGGTTAATTGTGTTTGTAACCAACGGCTCATTCAGCAGCTCACACTCTTCCTTAAGAGACTTAATGTGAGCTTCAAGGGCGGCGACAATAAACACTTGGTTCTCAAACGAGACTTCCATATCTATTGCTCAGTCCTCAATCTCAGACGTAATAGCCGCGTCTGCCAGGCCGTCCAGGGCGCTCACTACCGCGTCAATGGCAGTGAACATCTCGGTATTGTCCCGGTATTCGACAGCCATTTTCTTGAATGTGATCTTGGCAGCCGTGGTAGCCTTAATGACCTGCATGGTGTCCTTGTTGATTCGCATTTGTGTTCTCACTTTCTGTTGTGTGGTTTGCCTATGACTTAATAGTATCTGGTTGTCGGGTTGTTGTCAAGCTGTTAGTACGTGAACTGACTCACATTGATAAACTGTCCCCCATTACTTCACGGCTTCAACAAGCGCATCTAGTGCGACGTAAG
>FLSE01002838.1_pt1 | contig 48675 bp, 73 predicted proteins | sample 1550461 | NCBI WGS metagenome assembly FLSE01 (sample SAMEA4031758, study PRJEB14383) | metagenome | biome: human; feature: oral; material: saliva | place: Philippines | collected 2014 | reverse complement strand
GTCAATTTCCGATCCGCGATCCAGAATTTTTTTCATCTCTTTTTTTTTCATTTTTTTTTCATTATACTTTATACTTTTTCCTAAGTTATTGATCTTAAAAGAAATTTTGTCATTTTTGCCTTATTTTTTGCTTTATTCTTCATTATTCTTTGGAAAAACTTTAATAAAATCAATACTTTACAAAGTATAATAAGAATTTTCTGCGGTCATTTTTGGTAAATTGTGGGATAAATACTAATAAAATCAATGCTTTATATTTTGGATCGATGATTGACTAGTTAAAAATTAATCAATCGACAATATTTTGACAAAATAATTAAAATTAAGTGTTGACAATAAAATAAATATCTATAAAATACACGTCATCAGTTAAACAACAAGAGATATTTAAAATGGAAAAGGTTATTGAGTATGTGATAGTTATTACCGCTACTATTTCAGGCGTGTTTGCAATTTTAATCGCTATTTTATTTTTAATGTTTTAAGGAGTAAAAATGAAAGACATTTTATATTGGTTATTATTGAGTATTTTAACAATCGTTATTTACTTTGTGCTTTTTGGCGGTTTAGCCTTGATTTACCTTTGGAGAATTGGCGCATTGTAAAAATACCGCCTAAATCGCTCAAAATCGCATTTTAGCGGTTAAGGTATAGGGTAGATAGGGTGAAGTTGTAAAAATGCAAATTTGCCCGTAAAAATTAGCTTAAATGAGGTTAAAAATGAAAGAATTAATCACGGCTTTGAAAAATTATGGAAGTTTTACAATTTTAAACGATATTACAAAACACGGCTATGCAAGACGGGCAAAAGATAACGACCGAGCAAAAACTATTCCGATTTTGTTGGAATCGGGAATTATTGAAAATGTTGCGCCTACGGAATTTATGTTGCGCTTTGTGCGCTTTGAAACAGAAGAATCAAAACAAAATTTTATTAATGAATTTTATTTTTTGACAATAACTGAAAAAGGGCGGTTAGTTTATGAATTATTAAAATGGCAAAAAGAAAGCGTGAAAGAAGAACGGGAAATTGCAAGAAAAGCAAATTTTGAAGAACGTAGAAACATTGCAAAAGGTTTATTAAAAATAGTTGGGATGGATATTGACGAATTTACAGATTATGAAGATTGACAAAAAAATCTATTTTTAAGTATTGACAATTAGAAAAAATCTGTTAGAATACATAGCAACAAAGGCAAGCAATAATGCAAGCCCACAAAAAGAGGAAAAAAAAGAAAATGAGAACAAGAACATTAAGTAAAAAAGATCTAGAAGGTTTTAAGGTTTTGGATTGTGGCTATTGCACATTATATCACTTGATAAGATCAGATCTTGTGGAAGAAATTGGTAGAAATACAGGCATTTACGGCTGGAACTGGACTGCTTACCGTGTGAACGGAACTAATGTAATCATTTTGGATAGCTATCGCAACGGCTTGCGCAAATGGTTTGATAACTTTTCGAAAGTGCGTGATGAATTGGAAGAAATAGATCGCCGTTGCGTAAAATTGTGGGCTAAAAGTGAAGAAGAAAAAGTAGAAATTTTGCAAAATCTCCAACAATTATTAACTTTTGATAAATAAGGAAATTAAACCATGCTTACCGATAAACAAGTGCAAGAATTAAAAGAACAAATTACACACAACTACGAAGAATTACGTAAATATCATGTTCAAAAATTATTAAATGAAAAAGGATTAACACCAGGTTGTCGAATCAAAACAGGTGATAAAATCTATCAACTATCTACATTTGATGAGTTGTGTCAGTACAATGATTTACGTTCTTATCATCCATATTTATATGGACGTTTAATTAAAAAGAATGGTGAATTAGGTAAAGTGGTCAACACTATTTATATTTATCGGGATTTTGAAATAGTGGGCTAAAATTTAAGCAGTTATTGTTAAAAATCAAAATTAATTGTTGACATTTATAATTGACAATACTACAATAAATATCAATCAAACAACATAACCAAAAGAGGTAAACAAAATGGAAAATTTAAAAACTTACAGAAATGAATGTTTAAAAGCAAGATTGAATGAAGAAAAAGAACAAGCTGAAAAAGACTTGATTAATTTAATCAAGTCGGCTATTGAAGAATATCCGAGTTATTTGGGATTTTATGTTGCTTTTAATAAAGATTTTACAGAAAATAACTATTTTATTGATGATGCTGAGGATTTAGTGGTTAGCCTTAATGCTAAAAAATACCCTAATTTGTCAACTCATGATATTTATAACATTTTAGAAAATAATGACTTTTTAAAATCTCATAATCTTGAATTGCAATCTAATCTAACTTATATCTTTATTTCTGAAAAACAAGACTAAAAATAAAAAATTGAACAAAAGGCTATTTTTTGAATAGCCTTTGATTGAATTTTTTTACTAACTAACTTACAAAATGAGGATCTACACTATGTTAAAATTTGAATTAAATGCTTATTATGATACTGATTTATCATCAGTTTATTTCAATGATTTTAAGAACGAAAACAATGTTATTTTAGATAGTCATCATTGCATTATTTTTAACAATGGATCGAAAAATGAACTATATTTTAAAAAGTCAAAATTGGCTAAAATGAAAAAGGAACAATTACAAGAATTAGCTGAAAATTTAGGTGTTATTTATTGCGGTGAAGAATTGACAAAAGTAGAATTAATTGAAAAATTATTTTTTCTAGATAATGAGGCTTTTTATACTAAAGCATTAGAAAATAATTGTTTACCGCCTGAAGATTTTACTATTCTTGGATATTCTCAAGGCGATTTTGTCCAGGTTTATCAAGTTGGCGGATCTGAATATAGTCAAGATTATTTAACTAATCTTTTCTTTAATTGTCCAATCTATGCGGTGTTAAGAGTTTACGAAATTGAACAAGGCGTATTTTTACACGATACGAAAGAGGAAGAAATAACCGAATTTTATTTAGATGAATTATTGGCTAATATTTATGAATATGATAAAAATGAAATTCTAGTTAATTTTAAGATTCACCGTGTAGACGCTTTCAAAGATATTAACGAAAAATACAAAATTGATCTAGAAAAAGAGATTAAAAAATATTTAGAGGAAAATCTACCAGAAGATCCGAGTTATAAATAATGGTGATTTTTAAAATATACTTGATCGGCTTTTTTATAATTAATTTTTTAATATATTTGATTGTCAAAAAATCAAAGACAAAAGCCGATCCAACGCTTGAGAAAATAGCTTTATTTTATCCGTTGATCAAGATTAGTAAAAACGTTTTTTATTATAAAGGTTTATACATAAATGACGATTCTATATTTTTTAACGGTCAAAAAATAAAGCATTACAAAAATCAAAACTTTATAATTAATGTTTTGAGGATAAATAAAAAATTAAAATCCTAGTTTAACCACTAGGATTTTTTTTCATTTCTGAATTTTGACAACATTAGAAAATTATAAGGCTTAATATAAAGCATTTTAAGCGATTATTTTCATCAGTTAATAGTAAAGCTAGGGTATTTTAAAAAGTCGCTTAAATCGCTTTAAATTGACAATTTTGGCTATATGTAGAAAATTTGAGCGATTGACAACAAAAGAAAAATTAAACGTTGACGATAAAAATTATTGCTTTACAATGTAATCACTTTCAACAACATGAAGATTAAAAAAATGAGAATTATTTATTGTGTATCATATTCCGATCATGGTCGGGTAAAGTTTGAACATTTTGATTTTCTTAATCATGCTTTAAATTTTATCAATCTGATCCAACAATCTGGTAAACGTGCAACTTTACGTAAAATTCCACTAAAAGAATGTTTGGCATAATCCAAAATCAAGGGCAAGCCTACAATAATGTGGGCTTTTCTTTGTGCTTTTTTTTCGGGCGGTTTTCTGTGCGTCTACCACCGAATTTTGCTATATATTAGCTGAGTTATGATCAAAGCCCTTATATATGGGCGACTTCTGCTAAAAATTGCATAATATAGGCGATTTTCTGCCAAAATTTCCAATATAAAAGGCTCACATTTTACTGTAAGCCTTGTATGATTAAATATAGCGTGCTGATAGTGTTGGTGGACTATTTATTTAATAGCTGTCTCATTTTTAAGAAGTAATAACCAATATTGCCATATATTTTCTTCTGATCTGCCACAAATTGCTTTTCATCAAATTTTATTGTTCCGAACATATCCCAAAAATCGCAACCGTCAGGACGAACGCCCATGTAATTTACATTGACTGATAAATTGAAATATGTTTCTTTGATACCGTCAAGGCGTTTGCTCATAAACTCTAAAACATTATTACTTTTTACCGATACTTTAATGTCAATTCCACCTATATTGCAAAAGAAGTGATGAAAATGCTCACCGACTAATAATAATCGAAATTTAAATTTAGGTTTACTATCATAAAATATCTCTTTAGAAAAAATATTCTATAATTTTATTTAATATGTCAACTTCGTAAGTATCTAATTTGTATATTGACTTGATTTCTTGAAATTTAGATTGTGTTTTCATTTGTGTAAATTCCCTTGTTTATTGAAAATTTGAAAATTTAGACCCTACCCCTATTATTTAGCAGGGTTGTTTGTTGTGTATTGGATAAAGTGTTTCGGATTGGCAATCGTCCACGCTTTACCTGAATAATTGTATTTTTCTTTTAAGACGTGAGGTTTCAATTCAACTAAATACCCTGCGTCAACTAGATCTTGAATAGCTATTTTTAGATTTTGAGCCACACCCCCTTTTTCATTACTCTTGAATGATTTACGACTAGCACATTTACTTTGTAATAATTTATATGGGATAACGTAATCTTTCTTCATTTCTTCATTACCAAAATTGGTCGTTTTTGAATTTATCAAGATATACCCTACTACATAAGTCAAATCTAATGTGCGTTTTTCAAAGCTAACACTATCAACACCGATTTCTAAATTAGAGTATCGATCATACATTTGTTGAATACTCTCTCTGACAAATTTGATAGCATATAATGCTTGTTCTTTGTCAATTATAGGTTTGTAAATATTCATACCGATAGCAAATAGACTTGCAATTTTCAAACTTTTAAGATGACCCCTATTCCACAACTGACGATAGCTTTCTTCGGGGGAATTATTAATTTCATCATCACAAAATTTGTCAAACTCATTGAATATTTGTTCTGCTTCTGCTGTCATTTCAACATCAACGACTTGATCTGTTGCATTTAAAGTCAAACAATTACTTGCTAGATTTAAGAAATAATCTTTTAAATCTTTCGGAACGTCAACTTTATTGTGATATTTATTTAATGGCGGTCGTCTTGCTGTACATTCTATAATATTGAAACGAGAAATTAACCCCTCGTCAACCAATCCGTCAGACAATGCGTCAAAGAATGTGCTAGGTGTACTTTCTGCCAACATTGTAAAAGACGGTGCTTTAATCTCGCTAATGTTTTTCTGTTTGTCAGCATATACCGTAGAACGCATAATTTCGCCATTGCCTGATTTACCGTATAGATCAAGGATAATTTTGCGCAGTTGCAACATATTAGGCGTAGCGTTGCGCCCCGTCATACGTTGCATTGTCATACCAAATTCGCCCTGCACCGTTAAACAGCACTGTGTTTCTTCTGACAGATAGCGCAGGAGTGAAATACCTGATACTAACTCACCTAACCCGACAAACGTTTTAGCAAGTGGCTGTTGTGGCAAAATTTCGTTGATTAGGCGGTTAATCCCTTTAGAAATACCCTCTTTACCGATACCTGTTGGAGCAAGCAAGACAAAGTAATTATTCAGCCCTGTGCCACTAATATTGTAGGATCTGCCACATATCCCTGCCATTAATGCAAGTGCAGTCATTGTGCTAATTGCTTTAACTGGACGAGGACTTTGAGCATAGATAAAACGTGCCAATTCTTTAATTAAGCCTTTCGGGATATTTTCAAAATCCACATCTAGGGCGTATTCAGAATAAGACATATTTGTTTTTGACAAATCAGGTAAAGGTGCGTCAATCGGTGCAATCTGTGTCGGAAACATCTCCGCAGGTGTTAAAAGTTGGAGATTTAAATTACCTGCCTTTTGTTGTTCAGCGTCCACCAACGCATTTTTGACATTTTCAGCCATAGCCCCTATATCAACAGGCGGTATGTAGTTGTCGAAAGACCGTCTAACCATTTTGCCTACATAATCATCACGCATTGCTTTTGCCCGTTTTCCGAGTGCAGACGCTCTAAACATACGAGCAATTTGTTCTTGATTACGGCTAAAATATGACAAAATGTTGATTAAGGCGTGATCTGCTTCTGACTGTGAACCGTAATAATCCTGCCAATGCCCATTGTATAAGTCGTAAAATTTTTGACCATTTTCTGCATTGTAGGCAATCTCATATAATTCTTCGTCAGAATAGTGTTGTTCTTCATCTGCAAGCTGAATAATCTTGTCAGTTTTACCTAAACTGTTAAACAACGTGTCAAGTTTATTTTGACAGTTTTCAATATGACGGCTATTGTAAACATTACCAGTCATTGTCATAAAACGTTGACTACTGTATATTTCTACATTACCTCTACGTCTGCCTTGCGGTAAACGACCTTTCATAATAATATGCAAACCTCTACCACTAGGAGATAATTCAGCATAAGTATCAATGAAATTGTTATAGATTGTTTGTTGTTTAGCAAATTCTTCTTGATCTTCTGTATGATCTAAATCAATAAATGCGTATGGATCGTTTTCTGTTAAAACGAACCCGATACCACTAAAACCATTATTTACGGCTTGCACAACTTCATCAAAACTATTCCACATTTGAGGATTTGTAACACTTGCTTTATACCCGTTAATGTTATATGGCACTTTAGTTTTCTTGTTATTAATATCTTCAAACTTCCATACAATCCATTGGCGGTATTGACGCATTTCAAATGGAATGAGTTGATAATTCATATTTCAACCTTTTAAATGTTTTGTTCTTCAATATATTTATATAATTTTACAACATTAGCAAATGAAATGTTAGTCGGCACTTCACCATTAACAAATGCTTGTATAACTGGACGAGATACACCTGTTTGTCGATGAATATAAGATACATTAAGAATGCCTGCTTTAGCAGACAAACGACATTTAATCTCTAGCAAATAATCATGCTTAAAGAGTAAATGTTTTGAATTTTCAATTGTCATATACATAAACCTCTTTTGTTGAAAATAATCATGCGTGGCACTCTATCAAAGAAATTTCAAAAATACAAGGTTTTTTTTAAAAATGTTTTAGATTGAACAATTTTGTAAAATTTTTAAAAAATATGTTTGACTTTGAAATTTAAAGTGTGTAGTATAGCCCCATTGAAACAACCAACCTTAGAGGTAAATTATGAAAAGCAAAGAAGAATTGACGTATCTTGTCAATAAAATTGAAAAATGGGCTGTTGACTTAGGATTAAATAGTAAGTCTAATCCATTAAAGCAAACATTGAAGTATTGTGAAGAAGTTGGCGAATTAGCTAAAGCTATTCAACAAAACAATCTAATTGAAATTATGGACGGTATTGGCGATAGCATTGTCGTTGGTGCAGTTATGGGTTCACAGTTACGTGAATTTGCAATAAAAGCTGAATATGACGATATGTCTTTAGCTTGTGAATACAGTAAACCTAAAATTATTCCTAGTAATGAGCATTTGTCTTATGTTTTTTGGAAATATACACATAATTTACAAACTTATATAAATTATTGTGTTGACGCTTATTCTCAAGAAGAACATGATAGTTATTTATTCCAATTGTATGGCAAATTTTTACAATCTGCTCACCAATTAGCACTTTGTTTAGGTGTTGACTTTAACAAATGTGTTAAAATGGCGTACACAACAATTCATTTCCGTAGTGGTGAAATTGTTGACGGTGTGTTTGTTAAACGTAAACCAGATGCAACAATTCAAATTTCTACAAAAAAATTAGAATTACCTGTTGACATTCTAATTAAAGAAATTGTAGAATGCGCTCAACAAAACAAAATTAAATTCTTTAAAGTTGAATTTGATTTAAACATTGACGATTATTATCATTATTAAGGTATAATTATGAGTGAACAACAATTTGGGTTTGGCGCAGTACCCACTCAACAGCCTACAATGGGAAAAGAAAAAATCTCACCGAAAGCGACTTTTGAAAGTGTTACAGCAACAGGTGTTGTATTGGATAATTTCCGTCACGCTAAACAAAATTATGATGTAGCTAAAAAAGCCCTTGATGAAGCCAAAGGTAATGTTATTGCACATATTGGTAATCAAATTAGCGTAGGCACAAACCGTTTTGCAACAAATCATTTTACGTTAAAAACTTCTGTTAGCAAAAAGTATGATGTTGATGTAAGCGATATGCAAGGGCTTAATCAAGCATTGACAGTTATCGCAGGTTTATGTGGTGGTGATGTAGCAAGCTCTTTAATTAAGTGGAAGCCGTCTTTAGATAGTAAAGTTTATGAAAAACTACCAGATGACGCTAAAGCTCAATTAGATAGATTTATTACATTATCGTATGGATCTCCAACTTTATCTGTTGAGGAATTATAATGAAAGCACTTTATCATAAACATAAATGTGGTTCATTAGTGCCATTGCTATTATTAATTTTAATTGATTTTATAGCATTTGAGCATATTATTGACAGTTTTGCGTTTATTAATGTATCTACGCAAACAGAAATTCTAGTGTTTGTTTTAAGTTTAGCATTGACGTATTATTATCTATGCAAACAACATCAGAACATTAGAGCTTATTGTAAATGGCTTAAACAACTATTTAAAGGTGAAAAATGAATTTAAGCAATCTCAAATTACCTCGTGATTTAATTCAGAAAAACGGTGTGAAAATGTTAATTTATGGTGGTGCAGGAACAGGTAAAACTCGTTCTATACTAACTGCACCTAGACCTGTACTTTTAGCGGTAGAGCAAGGCTTATTATCGTTGCAAAATGAAAATGTGCCTGTGTTTGATATTCACTACAACATTACGCCAAACATGAACCCTGCGGAGCGTTTGAACAAGAAATTAGCAAATATTGTTGAATTTTTTGACTGGTTAGAACGTTCAGCAGAAGCAAAACAGTTTGACACTGTTTATATTGACAGTATTAGCGAAATTTCAACGTTAGTATTAGAAAGCGAATTACCAAAAGCTAAAGATCCACGTCAAGCGTATGGAGAATTAGCTGACAAAGTATTGAAATGGGTGCGGTTATTACATCAATTACCGAATAAACACGTTGCAATGATTTGCAAACAAGAAATGGTCAATAGCAACAATATTAACTATTACCAACCGAGCTTTGAGGGTCAAAAACTTTACAAAGAAATTACACATTTATTTGACGAAGTGTTTAGATTTCAGCCTAAACGTTTTAGAACCCCACAAGGTATGCAAGAATTTATGGTCTGCTCAACAAAAAATATGCAAGACTATTTAGCTCGTGATAAAAGCGGAAAATTAGCGGAAGATGAACCGCAAGATATTTCTGCAATTATTAACAAAATTATGGCTTGACAAATAGTTTGACAAGTTATATTATTTAAATCAACAACCTCAATCAACATAAAAGGAAAATTCTATGTTAAATTTAGACTTAACACAATACAACCCTGTTCAATCTGACAGTCAATACGCTAACGTTCCGCTTCCGTCAGCGCACTTAGTTGTGATTGAAGAAAGCGAACTAAAAGAAAGCGTTAAAGACGGCTTTACTCGTGGCACAAACTTAGTACTTGAAATGACAATCTTAGCGTCAAGCACAGGTAACGATTTTGTGGGCGAAAAATTACCATTCTATATTCCGATGAATGGTTTTGAAGATACTGCAATTAAAGCAGGTATGAAACGTCTATCAACTTTAGCATACACATTAGGCGTTGGTGGCTTCTTACAAAATAAAGAAGATTTACACGGTATCAACTTTATCGTGGTCTTAGAAAAAGACGGTAAAACCAACTTCCCTCGCTTTAAACGTATCTTAAATGTAAACGGTCAAGAAATTGCAGACGCAAGCGGTAATTTCCGTCCTTGTGAATTGAAAGACGTTGCCTTATCAACTGAATTAGAAAAATTGTTAGCAATGTTGCAAGGTGGCGGTCAACCTGCACAGCAACAGCCTACACAACAGCCTGCTCAAAATTTCGGTCAACCACAAGCACAGACCCCTAACTTTGGCGGTCAAGCACAAAGCACACCTGCTACAAACTTTGTGCCACAAACTAATTTCGGTCAGCAACAGCCTACTCAAACGGCTCAAGCCCAATCCGTACAGCCACAACAAGGTAATTTCGGTGGTGTACCGCAACAACCTAATTTTGGTGGTACGCCAAATCCGAACGCAGGTGCTTGGGGTCAAACGGTCAATCCAAATAACGGTCAACAGGCTTAATCATATTTCGGGGTGGGGCAACCTACCCCTATTTCTCAAGAATTTTGATTTATGTCAAAGTTTTTAAGAAATAGAAAACTGGAGTTTATATGCTACCTCAAAATCACTTAGATAAAATCGCAGATCAGTTGATGATAGACATTGACAACTATTGCGATAAAAAATGGAAAGACGAAAATCGAACACACTTAGGATTTTCAATGATTGGAGACGAATGCCAACGTAAATTATGGTATGGTTTTCGTTGGTGCAAAATGCCTAAACCTGACCCTAGAATTAAACGTTTATTTGATAGAGGTCATAAAGAGGAAGATCGGTTTATTGATTATTTAAGAGGTATTGGGTGTACTGTTAATCCTTTTGATCCTAGCTATCGCTTACTAATTGAGCCTACTGCTGACGAATATATTGTTGTAAATATTAATACTGTTGAATATAGTGAGTTAGACAGTATGGGGGCTGTTGATGTATCAGATGATTTACAACACGTTCATAAAGCTAACGAGCAAGGTATAACTTATCCTGTTCAATGGAAAGTATCAGCGTCTAATGGTCATAGTGGTGGTTCTCTTGACGGTAGAGGTTATTTACCTAAAAGCTACGGATTGACAGAAGAAATCTTGTTTGAATTTAAAACACATGGCGATAAATCATTCAAAGAGTTAAAAGCTAAAGGAATGAAAATGTCTAAACCTGTGCATTACGCTCAATGTTGTGCTTATGGTTATATGATGAAATTAAACTATGTGTGCTATGTAGCGGTTAATAAAAATGATGACGCTTTACATTTAGAGATAGTACCTCTTAACCATAAGACAGGGGAAACGTTAGTAATGAAAGCAGACCGCATTATTATGTCGCAAGAACCGCCCCCACGCCTACATGAAAATCCTACTTTTTGGCTATGCAAAATGTGTAATTATTTCCCAATTTGCCACGCTAAAGCCGAGATTGATCGGAATTGCAGAAGTTGCAAACATGCCGAACCTGCTAAAGATAAATTGTGGGTATGTAATAAACATCAGCAAATTTTGACAGAAGAAATTATTGATAAAGAATACGGTTGTTGGGAGAGTATATGTTAAATAATTATGGTGGCTATTCCATTAGGAGAGTGAATATATGGGGTTAAAAATCTTTTATTATGTATTGATAGTAGCAACATTTGCAATCAGTATTGCTGTTTCTATTTTCAAAATTATGTTTTATTATAAACTTTATCAATTTATATGTGGTTGACAATGTTGAATGTAAATAAATATCGAGGTATGAATGGTAAAATTTGGTTACCTCGCCATATAACTAAAAATATGAGTAATTATGTGCGGTTATTCGGTATGAAATCTAATTATAATCAAAATACAAGTTTATTTAATATTTATGTTCAACCTGAACTTGTTATTACTTATTACACGACAAAGAATTTTGCAAATGTTTATCGTAATGGTTGTGTAATTTGTAAAATTGGCAGTTGGTTAAATATCTTGAGATATTTATCAGCATTGAGAGGTAAATAATGTTTGAATTGCGTTGGTATCAAGAGGAAGGGATTGAAGCATTGATGAATTACAACTATGCTCATAACCCCCTATTAGCCTTTCCAACAGGAACGGGAAAGAGTGTAATCATTGCTGAATTTATTAAACGTGCTTTAATGGCTTATCCTACAACAAGGGTTATGATGTTGACACACGTCAAAGAATTAGTGCAACAAAATGCTGAAAAATTAAAAGCGGTATGGCAACAAGCCCCTTTAGGGATTTATTCAGCAGGTTTGAAAGAGCGAGATGTAGGGAGACCAATTACATTTGGATCTATGCAATCCGTTTACAAACACATTCAGCGTCAGCAGGAACAAGGGCTACCGCATTTCGGTAAAATTGACCTCTTGATTGTTGATGAAGCTCACTTAATTTCAGAAAAAGAAGAAACTACTTATCGCAAAATCATTTCTGCGTTTTATGAAGAAAACCCCTATATCAAAGTTATCGGTTTGACAGCAACCCCGTATCGTATGAAATCGGGTCAGCTAACAGAAAATGGTATTTTCGGTGAAGTGATTTACGATTTGACACAACCTGATATGTTTGTTCGGTTGATTAAAGAGGGATATTTAGCCCCTTTAATTCCTCGCAGAACAGCCGTTGAGATTGATACATCTAACCTATCTATGGTTGGAGATGATTACAACAAGAAACAATTAGAGCAGGTATCTGACACAGACGAAATTACGTTTAATGCCGTCCGAGAAATCGTTGAGTGTGGGCTATCACAAAACCGTACCAGTTGGATCATATTCTGCACATCAGTTCAACACTGTGAACACGTCAACGCTATGCTATTAAGTTTAGGAATTTCATCAGCAGTTTGCCATTCAAAATTATCTAACAAAGAGAATGACGATGTTATTCACGCATTTAAACAAGGAAAATTAACTTGTTTAGTGAATAATAATAAGTTGACAACTGGATTTGACAATCCTAAAATAGATTTGATTGGTATGTTGCGTCCGACACAATCTGTCGGTCTTTGGGTGCAAATGTTAGGTCGTGGCACTAGACCATATCCAACAAAAGAGAATTGTTTAGTGCTTGATTTTGCAGGAAACACTAAACGATTAGGCTGTATTAACGATCCAAATATTCCTAATCGTAAAAAAGGGAAAGGTGGCGGTGGTGGAGACGCACCTGTCAAGGTATGTAAAGAATGTAATTGCTACAACCACGCTAAAGCCCGTTATTGCGAGGTATGCGGTACAGAATTTACATTTGAGAGCAATCTATTTCAGACAGCCAGTACGCTTGAACTGATTAAAGATACAAGCCCTCAATATGAACTAATCCCAGTAGATCAAGTGATTTACAACGAGCATAAATCAGCAAATGGTGGCATACCTACACTTGAGGTTACATATCTTTGTGGCTTGTCTCGTTACAAAGAATATGTGTGCTTTGAGCATACAGGCTATGCCCGTAAACGTGCCGAGATGTGGTGGGGTCAGCGTTCAGCAGATCCATGTCCTGATCGAGTATATGAAGTGCTAGGACGTGCAGACGGATTGAAAAAACCGTCAATGATTACGGTTCACATTAACAAAAAATACCCTGAAATTAAATCTGTTACTTTCTAAGGAGTAATTATGTCAGATGTTATTTTTCTTCCGACAAATAACAATATATCGGTTGAAGTCATTAAAGAGCAAGATAAGGTATGTGTAAAATTAGCCGTCTATGAGAGTTTTGACGGCTATGCTACCGATTTAACAAAAGAACAAATTGATGAATTAATCATATTGCTGACGCAAGCTAAGGAATGTTTTAATGAGTAAACTAATTCTTGACAAATTGAAAGTTTTAAGACCTTTAGTAAAAAGCAAAGGTTTAATTTATGAAAAATACGGTGTTGTTAAAGACGGGGTATTGTATTTTGGAAATGGTTTTATTCAAGCTGAAATTCCCATTGACATTCCTTTCGACTGTTGTATTGATTTATATCAACTTGAAACAGTTTTACGCAATGTTAAAGGCGAAAGTGTAATTATTAATAAAGACGGTAAAGTCTTTGTTCATTTTGACGAAACAGATTACAATATTGAAACGCTACCTATTGACAGCTTAAATCAAACAATTAGCTTCTTTAATGCTGAAACAGCCGTTAAATGTGAAGAACCCCCGTACATCTTTAAAGACTTTTGCGGTATTGCAGAGGGTTATGTTCAACCTATTGCCAACGAGCCAAATGTTGACTTCTTATGTGAAACATTAGTTATCCATAATGGAACACTTATTTGTACCGATAAATACAATATCATTCAAGGCGTTTTGGACTTTGCTATGCCTACAATGGCGTTACCGTTGTCAGCCCTGATCTATTTCAACAAGATTAAGAAAGAAGATATTGTAGGCATGGGGTTAGGAAATGAATTTCTATTGATTGAATTTTCAAATGGTCTGAAATTTTATATGCCGAATTTAGCACATAACCAAATAGAACGAGTTGCAACAGTTTATAATCGTTTAGTTGGAACGCTTGACAAAGTATGGGAAATGCCAAATATTGAAATTCCTATGTTAGTTAAAGAGCAAATTAATTTGATTAACAAAATCAGTTTACAAAATGCGGTATTTTTCAATAATACATTTTGTCGAGCTGAAAATTCTGAAATTCACTATCCTAGTTTTACTAACGAACCATTTATTTTTAAATGTTTGTATCGTCATTTAAAAATGGCTTTAACATGGGGTAAATGGTTTAAAACTAACGAAAAAGGTATGTCTTTCTTATCAGAAAGCAATTTAGTTCGTGGCTATATTGGAAAAGTTTTAGATGATTAATGCGTTAAATCAATATCTTGCTATGCAGGGTTGTCAAGACCCTGTTGATTATGGGGAAGAAGTAGAGTTTGACGTTGAAACATACCCTAACTATTTCTTAATTCAATTTATATTCAGAGGTAAATATATTGTTGCTTTTGAAAAACGTAACAACAAACCTTTCAATCAATTAACAGAATTAGCTTTTATTTGTCAAAATTTCGTATTAGTTGGCTTTAACTCTAATTATTACGATATTCCTATGTTGCGTCATTTCTTATCAGCAAATGCCACAAATGATAGTCTTTACAAATTGTCAAAAGATTTGATTGAAAATGAAATGCGGTGGTGGGAGATTAAAGATAGATATTCCCACAATGACAAATTATTTATTAATACTTATGACTTAATCGAAATCGCCCCCGACCCAAATAAAATTAGTTTGAAAATGTATTCAGCTAGACGATTAGGGGAGAGACTTCAAGACTTGCCGTATGAGCCACATCAAACATTGACAGATGAAGAAATAGCTGTTGTTTACAACTACTGTATTAAAGATATTACAAATACATACGCTTTAAAATGTGATTTGCATACAGAAATTGATATGCGTAAATTTATGAGCCAACAATATAATATGGATTTACGCTCACTTTCTGACGCTCAAATTGGCGAACGTGTTACTATTCAACTTGTCGAAAAACGCTTAGGCAGACGGCTACCGCAACCTATGAATTATCGTGGGAAAATCTTACGATACTTTGCCCCACAATATATTAAATTTTCCACAGATTTACTAACAAATGTATTGGAAACTGTGAATAACGCTGAATATCTTGTGGATAAGTCGGGTAGCCCCTCAATCCCTGATAGCGTAGCACAGCTCAAAATCCGAATCGGCACAACCGATTATAAGTTAGGGATTGGTGGCTTACACTCACAGGAAAAAGCTCAAACAATTATTTGTGATGAAGATCATAGATTACGAGATGTTGACGTGGATAGCTTTTACCCACGAATAATTATTAACAATCGCTATGCCCCTAAATCAATTGGAGAAGCGTTTTTAGAGGTATATGAGCTTGAGTTAGTAAATCCTCGTCTTGAACATAAAAGACGCTCTAGCGACCCAAATTTGACCCCTGATGAACAAGCTGAACAGAAACAGTTGGCAAACAGTAAAAAAATCGTTATCAATGGGTTATATGGCAAGTTAGGTAGTCCATATTCTAAAGTATATGCTCCTGAATTGATGATTTCTGTTTGTTTAACAGGTCAACTTTCTTTGTTAATGCTTATTGAAAGATTAGAATTAGCAGGAATTAAAGTTGTATCTGCTAATACAGACGGCATTGTAATGTATTACCATAAAGACCAATTAGATATAGTCAATAGTATTGTTCGTCAATGGGAAAAAGATTGTAACTTTACAACAGAAGATACATTCTATCACGCTCTTTATTCAGCAAATGTCAATAACTATATTGCTGTCAAATCTGATGAAAATTGTCAAATTATCAAAGGTGCTAAACGTAAAGGCTCTTTTGCCGACCACTGGTTCACAGATAAAAGTAATTTTAAATTGAAAACAACCCCCGACTTTTTAATTTGTCGTAATGCAGTTGTTGATTATTTGACAAAAAGTGTGCCGATTGAAGAAACGATTAAAAATTGTGCAGATGTTAGACAATTTTTGTCCGTTAGAGCAGTTAGAGGTGGTGGCGTATTTAGAGGTCAAAAATTCGGACGTATTGCACGGTTTTATATTTCAACAGAAAGTCAAGATTGCCTACAATATGCTAAAAATGGGAATAAAGTGCCTAAGTCGGATAATGCTGAATTACTGCTAGATTTACCGTCAACACTTCCAACCGATATAAATTATAATTATTATGTTGACTATGCAGATCGTATGCTGTATGATATTGGTTACAAAGTTAAAAATCGAGTCGAGTGCTTGTTTTGATTTTGTAGGTTGTTTAAGATTTCATTAAGATTCCTTAAGTTAGTAAAAACCCCTATTCGCTTTGAACAGGGGTTCTTTTTTTTATCTTCGGTCTATCCAGTCATCATCAGTTACCCATATAAGCATAGGTGTTCGTAAGTTACTTGAGCCATGATCAGGAATAGCGTCATTGTTTTGTATTTTAGGGTTTTCGTGAAATGGAGTAATCCGCATAAAATTACTATCTTGCTTTCCACCAATATACAAGTTTGCGACAGCCCGACCAGTATTGTCATCATATAATAAATAACTAAGAGATGATACTGCTCTAAATCCAACGGGGATATTGTTTTGTTCAACTATGTCAAAACGTCCTATTTGTCGAATTTTAAATCCACTTTCGGCTTTACCTTTATAACCAAATAAACCCCATGCTAAACCGCCCATAAAACAGAATACAATGTTATTTATTCGTTGTAATTTAATATAAGCTCCTTGTTTCAAGTTTACTGTTGTTAAATTAATTAAGCCTGTATCGCCTGTTGTAGTAATCCATTTATTGTTGCGTTTTTGCCATTGCCAAGCACCTACACCTGCACCGTCCGTACTTTCATATACAGTTCCGTTTGGTTCATTACCTATAATTTTTCCGTTTGTTGTACTAGGTTTATCAGGGCGACCAACTCCAGTAATTGTTGTATTTAACAGCCGTATATCATTACCAATAGCTTTTATTGTTTCAACAAGATTTCCATTAACATTATCTGTCATAATTATTAAGCTACCCCATTTTTAGCATTGGTATAAACTGTTAATAGATCCAAAGTGTTGTTTGCTTCTAAAGTTGTCAAACGTTCTTTAATACTATTTAAAGTTTCAGTTAAAGATTTAGCAACTTCATTGTCTGATATGAGACTATTAATTTTCTGTGCAATCTCAAACAAACTGTCAAGGTTTTCTGCTAATTCTCCACCTTTTATTTTATTTTCAAATTGTGTCAACTGTGCTTGTAGTTGTGCGGAAGTAACAACATCAGTTGGCACTGTACCTAAACGTTGTAATAATTCTTTTAATTCTTTATAATCTGCACCAACTTGTTTTGCGAATGCGACTATATTATCTTTAGCATTAACTGTCATTTCAACCCCTTATGTTTTAGCTAAGTTATAAATCAATAATAAATTAGGCAAAATTAAATCATTAGCATTTTGTTCTTTCTTGCTTAATTTAACTTTAATTTTCGGCTGTTTTATTTTCAACCGAACTTTAAATTTTTCACACTTCATTTCGTTTAGGAATTTCTTTCGTAATTGAATGTTGTAATGTAAACGTACCTGTTACAATAGCTGATATTTTATCGTTAATTAATGTAAATATGTCATAATCAGCAATTTCCCATTTGGCATTAGCTGTATGTGCATTTCTAATACTCACAACAATTACATTATCATTTACGGCAATTTCACCTGTTCGTGTAGATAATTTGATTGTCTCGCCTTTAGACGGTTTAATCCACATTTCAAAAGGCGCATTGCTCAACCCATTGTAGGCAGTTTCTTCTTCGTCATCATTGACAATTTCAAAGATATAATCTTTGTCAGTGCCTTGATAATGATTTAGATCAATTTGTGTTATTTCGTCCATATTTTTACAAAATAAAAACAGTTATTGCAAAGAATATGATACATAGAATTTGAACTAACCACCATACAATCCACAATAACCGTTCCATATTTTACCTCAAACTTAAATCACAATTTCGTTAGCGTCTTTCAAGTATTTATAAATGCGGTCAAGCATAATTTCTTGAGGAGCTTTACCTAAATCGTCCTGCGTCAGTGGTGCATTAATAAGTTCTAACGCTTTGTCAGCAGGAATATATTTATAGCTTTCACAGATAACAATAAAATTAGTAATCTGCCCGTCTTGATCTTCCCCTGTACCTACAACATATTTTGCACTGATTGAGTTGTCCTCTTGTTGTGTAAAATGTGTAATTGTTGTGTAAATCGGATTGTTTACCTTATTGAATTGCATTTTTATTTCCTTTTAAATAAACATATAAAGAATTAGGGCTATATTTATGAGGTTGTTTCAATTTAAGGGCTTCAGCACACCATTCTGAACAAAAATAACGACTTTTTACATTGCCAAAACGAGTAACTACCCCGATTGCACCGCACAAATCATATTTACAGCCAACCGTTTTACGATAAAAATTAAAAATAGAATTGTATTTTACATCAATTTCAACTAAATCCCAACGGTCAGACGGCAATTCCATAATCTTTTTACGGACGCCACCGTCTCGATTGGACGAGGTAAAACAAGTGTATTCCCCGTCTTTGTTGGTTGTAAATACCAACTCACAATGGCTATATTTGCCGTGTGTAAAGAATTTGGTAATATCATCAAATAAACGAAATAGCCAATCTTTCAGACTTTTTCGTTCTCGTTTATGCTTATAAAAAGCTATGTAGGCTTTAGACATAAGATTTACTCCAACCTTGATTTAGATCAATACTTTCAGGATCAGCAGATTTCTCAATTTGAGCTTTTAAGATTTCTGCATTGCGGTAGTCATAGTCGATTTTATTTTTGATTGCGTTTACTAAAGCCTTGAAATTGTCAAGTGTTAAAGTAATCCAATCATTTTCAATCGTTTTCCATTTTCTTTCTTCAAAAGAACCTAGAATGATAGTAACACCCATACCGTCATACTCTTGTCGAGCAACTTGATCGGTGTGAAAATGGCGAACTTGACCGTCTGTAAGCGTAACTTCTACACCTGTTCTTGTTGCATCTAAACGTTTCTGCTTAATGATTTCCCACAATTCAGCTCGTTTTTTAGCTAAATTAGCATTGATTAATTCGTTGTCAATTTCCCAATCGTGCTTTTCTTCATTCCATTTATGGTTTTCACTAGGTTTTGCACCACTTGCCCCAACGGTATATTTGTCAATACGCCAAAAATGACCTTTCGCATAAAGCGTTTCCTCAATCTTTTCACGCTCTTGCTCTGTGATAAGACAAGTTTCGTCTGTAATTTCCTCTTTACGGTTGATTACAGAAATTAGCTGTTGATCAAATAAAAATACTTGCATTTTGTTGCTCCTTAATTATTTGGAATTTTATCAAAAGAAGGTAAATGTGAAACATCTATTATATCTAAATATATTTCACCACTTTGTATTTTTCTATGAGCAGGCATAGAATATAACTTTTTTTTGTCTAAGTCATTTGACACAATAGTGCTAAATCTAGTACCTGAAATACTATCAATAAATAATGGCGTAATTATAGATCTGTTTGTTTTTTCGTCATAGTAATATATTGTTGGTGGCATAAGACAGGCAACCCTTCTATCTTTATAAATATTACTATGTCTTTCAAAATTATTATCAAACATATTTCCACATTTTATAGATTCTAAAGGTTTATATACTCTATTGTTTAATAATACTTCATTGAAAACTTTTATACCATAATTTGCCTTATCTAAAGTATTATCTACAAATTCAAATAAATGGAACGCAAATTCTAAATGATAAGCAGGATCATTGTTATTATAACAATTTATATTAAGTGCGTAATCCCAATCAGGAGACAATGGGGTATATTTGCCGGGTTCTGCTTTATATCTACTTCTTGCAAAAGTTTCATCTGGATAAATAATTATTCTAGATACACCGATATTTGTTTCACCATTTGTTAATTTTCTATGAAATAAATTTGATTGTGGCTCGATAAAAAGTAAACAGTTTTTATCTACAGGTAATTTTGAAGCAAATATAGCGTTATGTAATGTACGTTTATAAGATCTTTTATATCTTAAATATTTAACAGGTATTTCAGAAGCTATTATTTTATGTTGTAAATTAGGTAATGAAAAATGTTTATAATTCATTGACATACCGTAATTTTTCATTGCGATAATCTCCTAAAATCTGCCATAATAACGCCATAGCCAATAGTAATATCAAAATAACGATCTGCTGAAAATTGAATATGGTCTAGAATATATTTATTTTGTGAACTAGCCCACTCAATTTTAGGGCAATGATATATAAAATCTTCTGATCTAAACTGTTCAATTCTAACAAAAGGTATATAATTTAAATAAATTGCATTTTTACCATATTTTCTAACAAATTCTAATCTTTTACTTTGGTTTAAATCAATATAATCTTTATTTAATTGAATTTGATATTCAGACGGAATATTTATTTTATGCTGACTACCCGTAATATGAGCAGTGCCTAATTCCAAATAATAGCTATCCAATATACTATTATTTATTCGTAATCCATAATTATTCATTTAATTTATCGACCCACACTTGCGAAATATGATCTAAATCATAATCGCATTTAATTTGTTTATGATAGAAAGGCGACCCTTCAACAGTTGTTAATGCTCTTAATGCAAACAAGCTAGGGTCAACGCTAAATCGTGGGCTATCGTTTATTGTTAAAAAGCTAACTAAACTTTGTCCATGATCTAAAAATGATTGTCTATCTAACCAACTTGCTAATTCAATCGTTGTATTTTTATTTACATAATCAATTGTTAAACGAGCAATTATATGATAACCGCAATCAATTTTTTCGGTAAACGATTTGTCAATTTTAACTACATCATCAATATAATACATTATAATTTACCAACTCTAATAACTTCTGTTACACCGTCCCATACGGTCAATGCTCGTGTTGCACTTGATAATTCGATACCACCTGAACTATCACGAGAAATCAATCGGAAGCCACCTTGAGCATTAACTTCAAACAATGTGCCGTAATTTCCATTCAATGACCCAATTTTAATTGCACCACCATTAATAAAGCCTAGATTAGCACTTAATGAAGATAATGTCGATACGCTAATTTTATCTGCACTTATGCTATTTGCTTTAATCTTATTACCCGTAATAGTGTTTGCTGCAATATGGTTTCCACTGATCGAATTACCTACAATATGATTACCTGTAATTTGATTTGCACCAATCTTATCGGCTGTAATTGAGTTAGTAACAATCGATCCACCGTGAATAGCTGTTACACCTGCATTTTTCCAAGGGCTAGGTTGAGTTGTATATTCAGTACATTCCTCAAGCATTGGTCGTCCAACAAACATCCAACAACCATTGGGATTTGTTCCGTCAGCGTCATAGAAGAAGAAAAATACGTCAACACTTACACCATTAGACGGTACTTGAAATTTAATAAATGCTCGTTCTGCGTCATTGATACCCCTAAAATTTTTATTTTTAGGCACATCTACTGTTTTATGTAACAGATATTCTCCGTTACGTCCTCGCACATCAATATAAATTTCAACCTTAGTACAATTATGATTACCCATATAGGCAGAAACCATATACCAGCTATCAGCATTAACAGCCACGTTTTGAGAAATACCTGTTCGAGTAGAACTATTATTAGTTCGTCTATTATGAAAACGTACAACATTTTCATTAGGCAAATAACCACCTTTTTGTAAACCCCAATCAGGATCTTGAATACATTGTCGCTCCCCTTTTTGATTAGCTGTCAATCCACCTTCAAATAACGTCCACCCATGAGGTATACCGTTTGTCGGATTAGCAAAGATTGGGTTATACAATAAATTACCACCTAATCCGATTGCTAATTTATCTGTTGAAATTTGACCTGCTTGTAAATGGTTAGCGTTGATTGCACCTGCTCTGATTTTCCCTGCATCAACAGAATTAGCACCTAATTTGTCAGTTGTAATAGCTCCTGCTTGAATAGCGTTTGCACCAACACTATTAGCTGATAATTTTTCCGCTGTAATAGCACCACCCATAATTTTAGTCGCAGTGATTGCATTTGTAGCAATTTTATCGGCTGTAATAGCATTACTTGCTAAATGATTTGTACCAATAGCATTAGCTGAAATTTGATTAGCTTCAACTGTACCACTTAATTTATTTGTAGGAATTTGTGGTATTTGAGTAAGGTTAATATTGCCAACTAATTTAGTTGCTGAAACTGAACTAATTTGTTCATCAGTCAATTTTCCTGCTAAATTTGCTGTTGGAATTGGTGCGAGTTGGCTAGGTTGAATAATACCTTTAATTTTAGTTGCCAGTAATTCAGTTTCTAATGGAACATATTTTGTGCCGTTCCAAGTATATGTTTTATTAGAAGTTTCATCATAGACTTGTTTTTGACCTCGATACACATTAATATCTAAATTGTCAACATATAAAGTCATACCTAGTTTACGAGCAGGTAAAGCAACATCTATAATATTATCAACAATATTTTTGCTTAATTCTTTGTTTAATACTTCTAATTCAGCATTAATGTTAACACCACTTTCACCTTTTCGACCTTGTATTTGATCGAATTTACCTACATTTACGCCACGTTTATTGCGTAGCCAATAATAGCGAACTTTTTTAGCACCGACTTCATGCGAGTAATATGCCCCTGTGATACGTTCTACTAATTTAGCGGTATTTATATCGTCTATTTCACTGCACCAAATTTCAGTTTGAGTAGTGTCATCAATGAAATTCCAAGTCAAAATAATACTGGATAAATTCCCAACTACCTCAATCCCTGTTACAACTGGCGGTTTGTCAATCGTAAATGTTTTAGTATATTGACTTAGTAATTGATTTTTATCGCTGTATGCTGAAATTTGAGCTTCGTACGTTCCATTTTCTAAATCGTCAACTTTAATGTCAGGTGTCGCTAATCCTTTTTCAATATAAATTAACGAACCGTCTTTTAAAAGTTTAATAGTATAACTCGTAATACTATTTGAACCTAAAACGTTAAATGAACCATTGACTTTACCATTAATAGTTAAACTAGAACCGTTATAATTAATTTCTGCGTCAATAACGTCCCCGTAAATTGTTTGAGGTTTAGGGTCAAAGTGTGTTCCATTGACAACAATATCCTCTTTTTCAGGAACGTGCTGTAAAGCAGTAATTGTGTAGGTTTTACCCTCTGCGTTATCATTCTCTTTAATTGATATTGCACGATATAAACCTGTTGTAATACGTTTAGTTGATAAACCCCATACTGTTAATTCAGGAATACCATTTAAATTTTTAGCAACTGTTGCAATGTTATTTTGTTTGTCAAAACTAACAATTTTTACATTTTCAGTAACGCCTTTTCCAGATACATAAGATAAATAGCTGTTGTCGTCAATTTCAATAGGTCTGTCAAGTGTTAATTGTGTACCATTTACTGCTAATACACGACCACCCACATTTACACCTGCATATTGGCTGTCTGCAACTTCAATCACATCATAAGGTAAATGCATTACACCTTCTTGACCTACAGTGAATGTGATTGTTTCTGTTTCAAGTTTTTCAGTTTCTAAGATCCAACGCCCAGTACGATATGCTTGACCTCGTGAAGTACAGCCGAACGCAGTAATTTTTTTGATATTTTCGCCAAAACGAGCTACTAATATGTCATCACTTACACTCTCAACCTTTTTCTCATAAAAGTCGCTTGCGTCAATATATTCAACTTGAATAGTATTATGTCTTGCTTTTCTGGCTGAACGTTGACGAGTAAAACCGCCAATCGTATTTGCATTATTGTACGTCCATACAGGGTCAGCCTTGCGGTCTTGAATTGCTGTCAACGCTTGACCGTTCCACACTGGCATAGCACGGAAAATAGAACAAATATCATTGATTAAATCATAGGCTTTACGTTGATCTGTAATCCAAATATTACAAGTCATTCGAGGTTCTTTACCGCCAAAACCGTCAGGCACTAATTCATCACAATAACGACCAATAGCATATAATTGCCATATATCAATATTAAATTCCTGCAAACGTTTACCCATACCATAACGGGTATTGGTAACTAAATCATAAAACACCCAAGCAGGGTTGTTAGTCCACGCTAATTTGAACGAACCGTCCCAAAAGTCAGATGTATAAGTGTGTGTTTCAGGATTATAATTGCTAGGGACTTTGATAATTAAGCCGTTGATTTCATAGTTTCGAGTTGGAATATTGCCAAAGTATTCACTGTCAATTTTAATTCCAATTAATGCCGTGTTAGGGTATGCAAATTCTTTGTCAATAATTTCAGTATAACTCGACCAAAAGCAAGTATTTTGTAATTTATTTGTCAAGCTATCAGGCTCAACACGGCTTACACGAATAGAGAAAGGGGCTTTAGGAACTGTAATATCAAACATTTCACGATAAGCATTAGAATATTTACCGCTGAATGTATGTGCATAACTTCCGACAATATTGTTATCTTTTACGATTTCAACATTCATTGTTATAGAAGTTGGGTTAGTGTCTCCGTTATCTTCTTGTTTTAATAATCGTTCAACACCTAACGTCATGCGAATACGATTGACATTAACGTCAGTAACAGTTTTAATAATTGGTTTATCTTTTAAAACTTTACTGCCTACATTAATTTCTTTTTCAACCGAATTAAATTCTTTTAGTACATCTTGATCTTGTGTACCTGCGTTAGCATATACTGATACGTTTTTAAAGTTGAATGAACCGTCTTTATTACACAATGGGGTCTTGTCGAGATATACTGATTTCATATCATCAACAAGACCCTCAATTTCGCCCTCTGAAATAACTTCGAGCATACGTAAGATCTGAAAACTACGTCCTGTTTCTTTTGCTTCAACAGGAGTATGCGAACTACCGCCTTTCTTTTTACCACCCATAATAGATCCTATCTTCTACGTTTTAAGCCAAATTTACCACGTTGTTTATCAACTTCATCATCAGGCTTATATAATTCAACTTTTAATGTTTCAACGCCTTTACCAATAATTAAAGAGCCTACAAGAATACGTCCATACGCTAAAGGCACGGGTCTTCCTTGAGCCACTAAGTTTTGTAGGTTCGAGAAAGATGTTGATTGTTTTTTCTCTGTTTCATCTCTGCTAGGTGTGTCAACAGACGGGGTTTTTGTCAACATTTGTGCTACACCGCCTGCAATCAATGCAATACCTGCACCAACAAGGTAATATTGTTGAAATACAGCACCTACAACAATTAATACTGCTCCTACTACTGCTTGAACAACACCACCACTACCTGCAATCACAGGTAAAATGTGAATAGTGGTTTTGTCTTTAAGCGGTTCCCTAACATCATCTTTTAAACTTTCCATTGTAAATTCTTTTTCATCAGCTTTAATATTAAATAAGCCTTTTTGAATTGCCATACGAAAGCCGTTTAATTGACAATATAGAGCGTTCATTGCTTCTGCTGTATTTTGTACGTCAACTAGTTTAAATTCACTTCCAAATTTTCTAAGATTGCCATAAAGTTTAATTGTGATTTCCATTTATACCGCCAAATCGAATGTGTATTTTTCAACCAATATCCACCTAAAATATCTCTTTTACTTAATCTGTCAATCGAATGATGAATAAATAATTGATTACCAATATATACGCCTGCATGATTAGGAATTTCAGATCCAATAGTAAATAAAATTACGTCCCCGATTTCAGGTGTATCGACTTTTTCAAATCCATATTCAGGCAATCGGTCAACATATAAATTCATTCCTTGTTCATACCAATTATCAGGATATTTAAATTCAGGTAAATGATCTGAACCTGCGAGCATATAACAGTCTCTAAAGAGATTATAGCAATCTTGCTTATTAAATTCAAACGGACGACCTAATAATGGTTCGATAGGGCGGTATATCATAACATTGTCATCACACACTAATACCCAATCTAAATTTAATAATTTTTGATTCCGCATATCATATTTTGACAAATAATTTCGTCCGTTTGTATGAGAATGAACAATAGCAATAACGTTATAATCAATTAAAATAGAATTATCCATTTCAAATAATTCTGTTGGATTATCTGACAAATTATCACATTGTTTAAATTTGACATTGTTATTGTCATCTAAAAATAAAATACCGCACATTTCTTTTGGAAATTCTTTTTTAGCAGTATTTATTAAAATTTGTTTTAATTCTTCCGTAATCATATTAACCTACAATTTATCAATCGCAATATATGCCCCAAAGTTTCTTGTATTTTTTCGTAATGAACAGCCTGTCATACATTTTGAACATTTATCTTCTTTAGGATCAGTTGTTGGCTGATCCTTTTCATTTGCCACAGGTGCGCCAGTATAGCCACATTCAGGGCTACGGTAAATAAATTGGCAAGTGTTCGCCATCATCATTCGAGCAGGTAACAATAATCCGTCTAATTCTGTCGGTATAGCTAATTTAAAACGAACTACATCAACTGCTAAACTTTCAACTTGTTCAATAACATAATAATTGACAATTTCATTGTGTACATTGTGATTAGGATTGGTATTATTTGCGAAATTGACAGGATCTAAATTATTCGCATAAACTTGTCGTCTGCAAACTACCGCACCTAGGCAATCGTCAAATTCATTAACTAAACCTGTTACTAAGCCGAATAAATTAGAAATAGCTAACGTTGGACGGTTACTTGTACCTTTAACACTATTTTCAAAACCTGATCCTTTAATCGGATAAGGTTGATATGTTTGCCCTTTCCATACAACGCTTTCGCCTTTCTCGTTGACCCCATTGTGTAGGCGATACATAATCCCTTGCGTACCTCGAACAGACGTTAATCGTGTCAAGTCAATATCCCACAATTCTAACAAAGCGTCTTGCTCTAATTTAGCAAGCTCTAGCTTCATTCCGACAGGTAGTTCTAACGCCATTATAAAGTTTCCTTAAATGTCATTGATATTTCAACTACGCCATTATTATAAACAGGCGACCATTCTTCACAATATACTTTGATAGGTTTATTGTCAGGGTATAAATAAGAAGTCCAACTAAATGCTTTATAGCCCTCTTGTCGTTCAAGAAAATCTGTTACGGCTTTACTATCTCCGTCAACAATAATCTTTCCGTTTTTATTAAAATAAGTACCTCTAAATGTTACGCTAAAAGTACGTTTTAAATTTTTAATACCTTTTTTAGAACGTTGCTCATAACCGTCATCAAATTGTACTCTGTTAATGTTAGCTTTGACACTTTCATTAACACCTGCTTGAACTGGATAATTAAAAGTTTCTATACTCACGCTAACATTCCCCCTGCATCTCGTTTTTCATCTGCCAATACTTCATAAATAACTGCTCTTGTTTGGTCTCTAAACTTAGCTAATGTGTCTGCGTCAAGTTTACCGTCTCCATTAATAGTTACATTTTGAGTAACGTGTACCATATTTCCACCATTACCCATTACTTGTTTGTTTGAGAATACTCGACCGTTATCCCCTGCAATCATATATTGACGACCTGATCTAGATTGATAGATTTCAGGTGCGTTACCCTCACCGACTTGATAAAGCGATCCTGCATTTACGGCACCACCATTTTTACGTTTACCGGCAAGAGCAATTAGCATAGGGATTGCCATAAATGCACCCATTAAGGCGGTCATACCTGCACCAACACTTGCCCCTTGTGTTGCAACGGCTGTTGCTGTTGCAGCAGGGGTCATAGCAGTAGTAATAGCTGTACCACTTGCTACAGCTTGAGCAGTTGCGACCTGTTGATTTTCTGTACCTATCGCTAACATTGTAGCTTGTTCAATCGCCCAACGCACACCCATTTTAACAAACGAATTGACAACTTCATTTAAAATTGTATTCGCCAAACTACGCATTGCGTCAGAAATTGAGCTAGTACCCATAAGAACATTAGTAATTGCAGTTGTTGCACTTTGCTCAAAAGTAGTAATAGTATTACCAAGAACGTCCCACATACCACCCATATTTTTCATGTTATTGACGTATTGATCGAACAAATCACTATTCATTTGTCGTCTTAATGCATTATGAGCAGTCTCTTTTTCTTGATCTGAAATTCGCATTTGATCGATAGCTTCATAATGTAGGAGATATTGTTCAGTAATATTTGTAATACCTTGATCCAAGCTTGCAGTAGCACCAATATCCCCTAACATTTTGTCATATTCAATACGTCTGTCAGGTTCACTAACATTTGCTTTATTTAAAGCGTCAATTTTTAATCGTGCTAACTCACGTTGACGGGCTAAACTATTTTCTTCATAAGTATTGATTTCTTTAGCTAATTCTTTTTCACGTTCAACAGCATCAATTTTTGACTTAATAGCTGTCATCTCTTGATCTGTTAGAGTTATTCCTTTTTGCTGTAACTCTAAACGTAACGCATAAAGAGAATTATATTTGCTATAATTTTGATAACCCTCTTTCAACAATGCCAATTCATCATTAAGTTTGCCTACATATTGCTCTTGTTTTTCAATGGCTTTTTTGCGTTCGTCTTCACGGTGTTTTGCTTCTTTTTGTGCGTCTTTAGCCTGTTTACGAGCATTACGTTCGGCTTCTGCGTCAGCTTGTCTGCGAGCTTCAACTGCTTGTTGAGCTTCAAGTCGTTTTTCTATTAAATCTTTACCCTCGGCTGTCAATTCTCCATTTTCGTCAGTAAAGCGTTTATTTGACAAATCTTTCGATAATTGCTTACGAATTTCCATTCGTTTTTGTTCGGTAGAACTTGCTTTCGCATAAGCATTTAGCCATTCTGTTTCTTTTTGAATACGATTTTTTGTTTCTTCTGCAACTTTATCCACAGTTTGTTGAGCGGTTTCATTGATAGCAGGAGATAAATCAGCAGATAAACCGACCAGCAATCTTAATTGTTTACGTAAGTCGGCAACAGCATTTGTCAAATTATCGTATTTTGTTTTACTTTCATCAACAATTTTTTTCTGTGCTTTCAGTTCTTCATTCGCTTCAATATCACTTTGTTTTTTACCGTCAATAGCTTTCTTAGCATTATCAATTCGTTCAATCTGTTCTTCCATATTGTATAAAACAGATTTCATTAATTCGATATTATTTTCGTTAGCTTTATCTAAATCTCGTGTAGTTGTAGCTTGTTCAGCTTGTAAATCAATTAATTGTTTTTGTGCGTCTGCTTGTTGACGCAATGCCATTTCATTTAATTCTATACCACTAGAAATAATAGCATAATCTTTTTCAGTAAATTGTTTACTTTTAAAACGCTCTAACGTTGTTGTCGCTTCATCATATTTTTTCTGTTGTTCTGCGATTTTTACATTTAAATCTGCAATTTTCTTTTCTGTGTCAGAAATTGTAGTTTTATTTTTCTCCATTGCTTGATTTAATAACGCATTTTCTTGTGTCAATTTAGTATATGACATAAGATTCATTTGTGTATTAATATCTTTTAATCGAGAAATATAATCGTCAACTTTTGCTTTATCTTGATCGTAACTAGGGAATAAACTTTTACCTAAACTTGTATCAAATAAATAATCCATTCCAATAGCTAACGCACTTACTCCTGCGATTAGCCAGCCGATTGGTGTCGCTTTCGTTACCAAATTAAAGGTTTCTACTATACCTGTCGCTCCTCTGTAAGCTATTTTAACCTTGTCGATTGTGGTAAGAAGTGAGCTTAGTGTTTTTAAACCTGCGCTAAATGCAACGGCAACACCAAAGGCAACCGCAACTTTGGTTGCTAACTCTAAATTATTAGCAATATATTTAATGGCATTACCAAATGTTTCTGCTAATCCTGTATCTTTGAACATAGCACCGAAATATGTTTGTGCTTCTGTTTGTAAATTTTGTAAGTGCATTGCAACAGTTGGTGTCAAATTGGCAAATTTCTGATCTATTACTTCGGATGCCTCTAAAAAGGCTTGCTTCATTACCTCGCCTGTGATTTTACCTTGTGGAGCTAATTTCAATAACTCCCCACGAGTATGACCTAATTTATTAGCTATTGCGTCAGCCAACAATGGCATTGTTTCCATAACTGTACGGAACTCGTCTCCGTCTAATTTGCCTTTGTTAAACGCTTGAGAAATTTGTAATAACGCAGAACTACTTTCTGCTGTTGTCAAACCTGCTAATGCAACAGTTTTAGTCAAAGTTTGTGTGATTTGCATTGCTTCGGAAGCACTACCGCCAGTTTGTTTCAACGCCATATCAAGACGAGTGTATAACTGTGTTGTACTTTGTAAATCACTATAACTGCTCTTAGCAATATCAGTTAAACTCGCTAGACGATTTCGAGCTTCTTCTGCACTATTTGTTACCAATGTTAATTTATTAATCATTGATTGATATTGGTCGCCAAGTTGAGCAATGCCAATTATTGTTGCTCCTACACCCGATAAGGCAAACATTGTGCCTACAAGTTGGCGTAATCCGATATTAGTTTGTGCGGAAGTCTGTGAGTTGCGTTGTAATTGTTGTTCGAGACGAGCTTGCTCACGTTGTAGGCGAATTGTTGCAGTGATAGCTTGAGTGGACGCAATTTGTGAGCGAATTTGAGCAGTATTAGCCCGTGCTTGAGCGTTAGCTAAATTGTTAGCAGAAATAGCACCTTGATTTTGAGCGTTAGATAAGGCTTGTTGTTCACGTTGTAAACGAACAGTCAAAATTGAAGATTTTGTTTGCTCTTGCTGTAATTTAGTTTGAGCAATTTGTAATTTTGTAGCCTGTAATGCAGTTTGCGAAAAACTACCGTTTAATTGAGACGATACTTGTGCCAGTTGTCGCATTTGACTAGCTAAACCATTAAAATTAGTTCGTCCTAAACTGGTAATAGCGTTTGAAAATCCGTTAATGTTACGAGACGAAAGACCACTAACTGCATTTTTCAACACATTTAATTGATTGGCTGTTGTTACACTAGCTACACCAATAGCCTTAATTTTCTGTTCAATTTTACTGTCAACTTTATCTTCAACATTGACGCTTGCTTGAATTTGTGTCATATTCTTTCTCTTTTCATTTGCTCAACTGCGTCTGCAACACAACGCTGAATATAGTGTCGTTCTGCCTGTGTAGAATACCCCATATTCAGCAACTCAATGTAATCCACATTGTTAGTAATATACACGATTTCGCCAACTTTCGCACGTTGAATTATCGCACCTCCAAGAGACATTGTTACACCTGCGGAAATACTTTGTGTTGAGCCACTAACCCCGATTTTATGGGCTTCAATCTTACGATCTTTTTGCTTACTTAAACCCACAATCCAGTTGGAAAGAGCCTTTGAGGTATCAACTGGCGTTCTTTCGACTAATAGCAAAAGAATTGTTTTTGCAAAGTTTATTTTAAAACGGTTAATGCGTTTTTTAATATCCTTGTCAAAACGTTTTAATTGTGAGTTTAAAGTATTCATTATTTAACCTTATCGTTGTAATGTTTAATAACAACCATATCTAACGCACGAATAATTGATACAAAATCAAACATTTCTTCGTGTGTGTCATACGTTAAAAATTTAGCATATTCGATAATTTTAGTTATCGGTATTGGAGATATATTAAACCCTACTTGACGTTCGCTTTCTAACACAAAAAAAGCTTGCAAATAAAAATGCAAGCTTTCGTCAATTAGTTCAGGTTTATTCCGAATAAAATCAGGTAATTCTTCCCCGTTTTTTAACGCTTGCTGTAAAACCGCATTGTCAGAATTACCGTGTTTCAGTTCGTATTCCAATACCTCTATGAGTTTTTTGTTACAGTCTCAACGCTGTCTAAACCGTAATTTTCACGGTCAAGCGAGAAACTCAACAAAATTTGTGCCAAGTCAGGTAAATCTTTCAACAACATAACAGCATTGTCAGGGGTAAATTCTAAATCGTTACCCTCTTTGTCCGTAATATTATTCCAACCTGTAATTAAATGGCGAGCAAACACTTCCATACGAGCTTCTTCAAGTTCATTTTCATCAACATTTGCCATTCGCAAGCTAACTTCTGCTTGAGCTTTTGTATGTTCAATATTACGTGCAGTCCAACGTGCAACATTGATATAAGTATCGCTGTCTTTATCAATGTAGAATGGCACACCTACTTTTTCTTTTTGACGGTCAGAACCATATTTAGCATAAAGATTAATTTTAGTCATTTTAAGCACCTTATTTAAGTTAAAGTTAAAAACAGTCAGATAAAATCATCTGACTGTTTTATTATAAATTACATTGCGATTTTAGGCAATACTGGGAAATTGACATACATCATTGTGTAGCCGAATTTGTTTTCCGCACCGCTTGCTTCCAATTCTAATGTAATCGGATTGTCTTTTTCGACATTCAACGTACCACCGCCTAAACCGACTAATGGAATATCAAAAATAAACCCTTTTTGCTTTGTGGCAAATAACGCATACAAACCCACATCTGCATTTTTACGCACGGCTTCGACTGCTTGAACAGTGGTAAAATATGCAGTGGTTTTACCGCTAACTTCAAAATTACCTGCTGATACGTCAATCGCCCCAAAAGTACCTAACGCTTTATTTTCAGATAAATTATTATTTACTTCGATTGAGGTTTCGGTAACGTAGGCAAATAATGGCGTTGAAGTTGATTTAGTGTCATCAACTAAAGATAAACGAATAGAACGAATATCGCTAGTTGTGTTAATACCACTTTCACCTAGAGAAGCTGTCAATTTACCGTCAGACAATAATGTGCCAGTACGGTATTCATTATTAGTTGCCGTAAAGCTCAAGTCAGCTTTCAACATTTCGCCTTGTTTAGCTTCAAGCGAAAATTCACCTAATACTGCACCGCTAATATATTCAGCTTGCTTTTGATTTGTTGACAAATCTTTTCCAAGTGTACGCTCAAAACAATATGATTTGCGTTTAATCAAATCTAAGGTACGTTCATTTTTTAATACAGCACCCATAAAGATTTTAATTGTTTTGCTTGCACCTGCGTCAGCACTTAAACCTGCTTTAAATGTACCATTGTCAAAAGTTAATTTCTTAGCTTCAATTTTTGATACACGAGCATAAAAAGCCCCTGCTGTGTCAAAACGTTCAGTCGGATTATCTCCACCAACAAAGATCCATTCACCTTCAACTAAACCAAGAGTGGTAAAATCTGCGATTATTGCTGTAAGAGAATAGATATTATCTGCTGACGCAAATTTAATATCACCACTTCCGCCAGTAAACTGATAATTAGTTTTCTTGCGAGTGTCAGCGAAAAATACGCCCTCTAATAAATCGTTGAGGTTGTTTTGAGTAAAGTCAATATTAAAACCACCTTTAACACTCAAATCTGTAACAACGCCTTTTTGGTTTTGACGAGAAATTGACAACGGTGTACGGTTAGTTGTACTTAACTCGCCCCCGAAATCAGAAAAGCTGTTAGGTTCTAATGCTTGCCATTTTGGATTGCTAGATAACTGCCCTAAACATTCCTCAACGGCATAATTCAAACCAACAACATTACTGTCAATCTTTTTTGTTTCACAAGTTGTCATAATGCTATCCTTTTATTTATACGATTTCGTCAAACTCATAGCTAAATGTTATATCATAACGATAACTATTGTTTTCCATATTGTACGGACTTGCTGTAATATGGCGAACCCACAAACAGTCAAACCGTTTTTGGCGTAATGCGTTTTTCAACTCTTGAGCAATCAGCTCCATTTTGGAGTACCCATTTGGAATTGATCGTGCCATAAAAAAGTTGATAGCGTAAACACCCTCGCTAGTATAACGCACTTTACCTAAATCTTCCACATCAACTGCCAAAGTGTCTTGATCTTCTCTAATAATTCTTCGGTTGAAATAAATTCTCAATTTTTGATTAAAATTATCAGGAAGAACGTTACTATGGAAGTCAAATTCAGCTTCAATTTGTTTTTCTTTACAAATTTCTTTTAATTTGTTATAAAGAAATTTATTCAATTCGTCAACAACATTAACCGCTTTCATTATTTGAGCTCCAGTTTATACAATACATCTTTCCCGTTAGGGTTTATTCTAACAACAGATTGAATTGAATATGTTACACCTTTTACAGTAAAAGTATCGTTAATAGTTGGAACGAAATTAGTTTGTGGCATATAAGCAACATAGTTATTGTCAACCATTGCTCGTTCACCTTGTATTCTAAATGTTTCTCGTGAATATTTTGGAGACGGTAGAACAATAATATCAACTAAAACAGTTTTTGTTTCAAACTCATTATTCCAGTTTTCTTCTGTTTTAACTTGACGATAATATTTTGCTTTATTATAACCGTATTTCTTAATTAGACGGGTTGCTGTTTGCGATAAACGATCATAAATATCAGTCATATTATCTACCTACACTTAATGTAAAGCCATTAGTAATTAAGTATTGGCTAAGATACCGTTCGACCATAGGGAATTTACCGAATAACACTTCGGTCAGCATATCTTCGGAATACTGCACCTCTAATACGTCAATCTTCTCTTTTTTGATAATATCATCTTTTGATACATTGACTGGTAAAAGACTAAACCCTAAACTTTGTGCTTCTACTGCATAAAACAACGCCTTTTTCAAATTACGCATATCGTAAAGGTGCGGATTACCCGTACACGAATTTGATTGTTGGCGTGGAAAAGCTAATGCTTGTTCAGGGTTTAGTCTTTTACCAACCATTCTATTTTCAAGGCTGTCAATAAAATTAGTTGCACGGACTAAATAAATGGCTACTTGTTCATCTTCAACATCTTCGGTTTCCATTCCGTTTAATTTTGCAAATTGACGAAATTCATCAACACTAGCATAAACGTTAGCGTCAACTAAACCTGTGCTATTTTCAACAATCAATGTAGCCATTTTATTACCTATTTTTTATCTGATGGTGGGACTGGTGGAGTACTGAACGCATTTGTCGCTTTAGGTGGTTCTTCGTCAGCGTTATCTTTCCCTTTCTCGTCATCTTTTGGCGGTTCAGGTGGGACTGGCGGATTGCCCCCAACATTATCACCCGTACCCTCTAAGTATTCCTCATATTGAGCAATCACTGTATCAGGATCAGGTAAATGTTTCAAGTGTTCAGGTACAACACCAGTAACTGCATTAACAATTAAACTTTCTTGCGGTGTGTATGTTTCTGCATTGAGAATAACACAAGGAAAATGTGCTAAACTGTTAATAATAGCAGTTTCTTCTTTTGTAGGTAAATTACCTGCACAGAAGATAGCAATAATTGGTTTATTCATACTTTTACCTTTAAAGTAAGGCGGTTGTTACACCGCCATTAAGTTACGCTTTTGCGTTAGCAATAATTACACCAGTTTCGTCTTTCACGTTGTTTGAAATACGTTCCCAGTTAGCTGCTGTTGTAATAGCCCCATAAGAAAGACCGTTCATTGTGTCAGTTGTTTTGTAACGATAGTTAGCAACTTTCAATGTTGAAGTCCATTCTGCTTGGAAGCGTTTACCCAAGTTTTCTTTACCTGTGATCGGCACGATTTCTGATACAAAATCTTCTTCGTAGCCCACAAATGCAGAGTTCTTTTTAAGACCAAGAACATAGTTAGCTTGAGTAGATACAAGCGACTTGTTGTCAGTAATTAAGAATGTTTGACCTAATGCGTTACGCATAATGGTAATACCGCCAAAGTCGAATAAACGTTCAGCATTTTTGAACGTAGTTTCAACTAAGTCAAAATACTGGCTTGAGTGCATTATAAACAATTCGATTGAATTGTATTGGTCGCCCATAGGTTTAACCGCTTTGATTAAATCTAAATGCGACAATTTCGCAGTGTTCGGAATTGTTGTTTTGACCGCATTGTTTGAATTTAAACAAGTTGCTAATGCACCGATTGCCACTTCAGCCATATATTTTGTCGTCTGGTCTGCCACAGCACGAGCAATTTTCACACCTGCTAATGCAGGGTTTTGTTTAACCCAGTTAAATTCAGCGTGTGTCCATTCAATTGGGTGAATACCTAAACCCATTTTGACAGTATTATCTTTAACACGGCTAAAACCTTTAGCGGTCAAAGTGTTGTCGGCATAAGGATTACGAGATTTGATTAAATCTTGACCTAAGATAAGGTTCATAGATTGTTCAAAATCGCCTAAAATTGATTTTGTGCCAAGTACAATCGCACCTTTTGAATTGCCGTTAAATACTTGCACATTTTCTTTGATAAGTTCTTGACCTGTACCATAAATCGTACGCTCAAAAACTTCTAATGCTGTTAATGACATAAGTCATAACTCCTATTCGTCTGAACCATATTTTGCCTTAGCAATTTGTGCCAATTCAAGATCGCTCATTTCGCCAAGACGTTTTGTTTCGCTTGTCGGAGTACCACTCGGACTGCTTGCACCTGCTTTAGCACCGCCATTCGCAGAAGTTGCCTTAATGATAGCACTAAATTCTTTGTTGTCAACAAAAGATTTTTTCAATTCATCAACTGTTAATGCTGAACGTTGACCGTGTTCATCTAAAACAATTAATTTTGGATTATCGCCAGTCAGATCAACACCTAAACGACTGCGAATATGTGGGCTAATTAGTGCAGGGTGTGTTGAAATTTCGTTAGCCATAGCTGTAACAGCAGTTTCGACTAATGATTTAGTTACATATCCATTATGTTTTTCTTGTAAACCTTTAAATTCGGTCTCAAGTTTAGAATATTTGTCCTTCCACGATTTTTCAATCGCTTCAACGTCTTTGTCGCCTTTTGCTTTTTCGTATTCTTCTTGAGCTTTCTTCTTAGCACGTTCTTCCGCTTTACGGATACGTTCCTCTTCTTGTGCTTTGTAATCGTCAAGCTCTTTTTTCAAACTTGCTTTTTCAGTTTTCAATGTTTCAAAAGCAGTGTCGTCTAAGTTTAAAACAAATTCGTCCCCGACTTTTGTGTAAAGTTCTTGTAATTCTTTTGTCAACTGATCTAATTCACTTTGACTAATTTTGCGTTTTATCATTTTTCGCACCTTTTGTTACTTTAGTTGGATTTAACGCAGATTGTTGTTTAGCTAAATTAATCTGCTCTTGTTGTGCTTTCGCACGTTCTTCGTCAATTTCTTTTTTAGCTATTTCGTTTTCCTGTGTAGCACTGCCACCACGTTTTAAACACTCACGCATTTCAGTAAATGAAATTGCCCCTTGTTTCCAAGCATTGATAAAGAAATTCTGTTCATCTGAACCAACACGATTATACTCAAAGTCAGTATTTAGTTCAAATGCAATATTCTTGTCATCTATCCCACATAAACGGTGTGCTACCTGTAATGCTTTCGTATAAGCGTCAGATACATTGTCAGCACAATTCGCTAAGATTGAACCTTGAGACGGATTTTCAACTTTAACTTGATACGCAGTTTTTGCAACATTGTCGCTATCTAAAAACTTCGCACCAAACGCACTCATTTGCTTTTCTTTCTTCTCCATACTTTCAGCTAAACCACTATCTGCTTTAGCTTGAAGAAGCCCTGCGGTACCCCCGTTTTTGAGGACTATTGCATTTTCCGAACCCATTTTAATTACAGGAGTTTCTGGAGATCCAATAGGTACAGATTCATTACCATAAAGACCACTTACAAAAAGGGTTGCTTGACCTGCAATAAACATTGTATTTTCATAGTCAGCACTATTGCGGTAATGTGCGATATTCAAACTAGCCAAATCATATAAGATTGGATTGTCAGGATAAGGATTATTATTTTCCATTCCTATAAAAAAGAATGGAATGTAATCAAGAGTTTTCCCGTTAGCGTCAGTTGGAATAATTGTTTTATATTCTTTAAAATCGTCAACTTTTGTAAGGGTTTCATCTGCCGAACTACGATAAATTACTTGTTTGTAAACACCGTCAACTAAACGCAATACTCTTAATTGTTTACGTTCTTTAACTTCAAAACCGTCTGCGTCAACTTCAAAATAATTTTCACCCAATACAACTAACGTTAATCGTTCTTCTGCACCAACATCTTCCACACGGAAGTTTTTAATGTCAAATGGGCTATATGGCGTGATTGTTGGGCGATAACCGCCTTTTTCAAAATCAGCTAAAGATACAGCCCCTTTTGTTTCAGGAAAGTCAACAAATACGCCACCATACGCATACGCTAACGCATAATTCAATGATTGTTTTGCGCATTGATTTAAACTAACACCATTACCTGTTGCATTTTCAATCATATATTTGATTAAATCATTGTCAGCACTATTTACTACTGGCGGTTTAATAAATACTTGCGCCATTAACTCGTAAAGCGTTCTGCGAGTTACATTTAAAAACACAGCACGGTCTTTATATGCTTTATAACGATTATCTTCAACCTTTTCACAATCAGGTTTAGATGTTGACGGATAAGGTAAATATAACGTACCTTTATCTTTAATTGTTAATTCACCCTCTAAACAATCTCTAATTAATCGCCACTGTTTCTTTTTAGCAACGATTTCTTTACGTTCAAACGTTACACCTTGTTTTACATTATACATTTTAATACTCCACGCTTAACATGATAGAACCGTTGCCAACACCATCAAGAATACGATAACGAACCATATCGTAGGCATGATCTTCGGCAGACGTATCAACATCATCAATTCGTTTTTCATCTCTAGGTAATACAGGAATTGTCGAAATACTAGCTACACAATTATTTGTAAAATATATATGCGGTTCTTCTGCATTATCTGTTGTATTTTTCAACATATCTCTAAATAATTGTAAACCATTGACACGGCTTCCGCTACTTTTATCTGACCGCTCCCAATAAACATTCTCACTAGCCATAATGTCAGCAATGCAATCATTATCGCTATTTGTATTATTCCAAATCTGATTGTCAGCCGAACCACTTGCTACGGTTCGTTTAATCCAACCACTTTCAATTAAGCCTTGTTCAATCTTTTTGATACCTCTAGCAATATCTCTAGCTGACATTTTTAAGCCTTTATTTGTACCTATATCTTCCGTTCCGTACCATTCATAAAATTGGATCAATGACCCTTTAGGCGGTGCAAATTTAATCCACTCACCATTGTCTAATAAAACGTCAGCTTCTTCTCCGTTAGCACACGCCCACCAACCTACACTAAACGGGTGCGAGCTACCCCAGTCAAAAGTACGGTCAATATACCAACCCTCTGGAATGACAAAACGACTGATAACGTGCTTGCTTCTATCCCATAAATCACCGACTGCACCACCACTGACAATATCCCACGAGCCTAACGCCCAAGCTCTACGGATATTCGGGTCAGGATAATTCAATAGACTTGCAATATAGTTAGGGGATAAATAGATATTCTCAATGTATGATGAAAATAAAGCTACTTGTGTTTTCTCAACTATTTCCTCTTGTTTTGTTTTAGGATTGAATACTTTTGTTTGACGCTTAACAACCGTTCCATAAGGGGCAGGATCAATAAACCGTTTTTTGACCCAGTTGTGTCCTGCTCCGAAAGGGTTAGTTGTTGAAAAAATCATTAATGGGATTGGCGGTAGATAATAAGTTCTACCTCGACTGTCAATTTTAGGGTGTTCTTGAGATACAAAACCACTACGATTACAAGATTGAATAGTATCGTATAAATAACTTGTTGGATATTTTGTCAACTCGTTAAAACCAATAAATGTGTATTCATGTCCGTGATACAGCCAATAATCGCTGTCTTGACGCAATCTACGGAAAAGCAATTCTTCACCTGTTACCCAAGTCCATTTGCTATCCTTAATATTATATTTAGCGTTCGGCATTTTACCGAAAATACGTCTCGATTTAACGATAATATCGTCAAGGTTTTTATATTCCTGATCGAAAATAATACCTCGCCAGTAGCGACCGTAGCCCATACCCACATACTTTGCAAACGCCATAAGTTGAGTATCGGTTTTACCACCGCCACGAGTACCACAATATAAGGTTTCATCAGCACGGGTATCAACTGCGATTTCTTGAGAACTACCTTTGATTGGTTGCCATAAAACGTTAATATTACTCATTTTCCGCTAACAAAGTCTCTGCTTGTTCTTTTAAATTATGTTGTTGCTGACGCATTTTTTCTTCCCAAGTCAACTCACTACCATTATCTGTCAATAAGATAACGTTTTGCACAGCCGTTTCAGTTTGTTCACCTGTATCAGAAAAGCCCATAATTTCAGAATACTCTTTTAACGCTAAGATTTTCTCTCTTGCGTTATGTGTATTATGTGCAATATCTAATAGCATTTGAGCAATTTTCTCTTTACTCGGTAATACGTCAATTAAGCCGTCATTTAAATAATGCTCAACAAAACTAATTACTTCTTCGTCAAAAATCCAGTTATTTTTAGCATAAAGTTTAGCACTTACGTCAAACTTAAAAATAATATCCATTTGTGGATCGACAAATGCCTTGTCGCTGTCTCGTTGCCAACGGGCTAATAATTTAGCATATTGTTTTTTCATTACAGGGATTTCGTCAGGCGAAAATCGCACTGCAATATAATCACTTTTCCAATTTCCCATTGTGAACTTCTACCTTTTTGCTACAAATAATATATAAATCTCGTACTTCAAGATATTTTTCAACCAAGTCTAACCAAGTAGCATTTTGTTCTAAATCGTCAAATGGCTGACAAGGGGGAATACGCTCACTTTTTATCACTACTTTGTTTGTGCAACTTGTCAATAATAATAGAAGGAATATTGCGGTTAAGACATTCTTCATCTTTTGTACCTTTTACTGTTTTTATAATTTCTTTAACAACAACTTTTCGCTCTTTAGCACTTTCTGTCAAATCTTTGATTTCTTGATCGTATGTCTCAATAAGAACTTTTTGTGCTTCTTTGGCACTTTCGATTTCAAGTTTTTGCGATTTAATTGTATTATCTAAATCATTGATATGACGTAATCCTAAAAAACCTAAAACCCCAATTACAACATAACTTAAAATAACATATACTCGTATCATTTTAAACACCATTTTTGTTCGTCTAATCGTCTTGCGTATAATCCGTCAATACGAACCATTTTACCGCTTTCATTACGACCATAAGACCAGTCAAGAAAAGCATTACACATTTCTCTATATTTACCTGTTAATGCAAATGCTCGGATCTTTGTCATTTTACCAGTTCCCATAGCTTTTGCACAGCCTACATTAAACACAAAGTCGGTTAATGCTTCTCGCTGACCTTTTGTCAACTTCTGACCATTAAAATTCTGCATTACGCATTGTTCAGCAATATACAGATCTTTATTCAATACTTCTGCGACTTGTTCAAGTGTCATGGTTTCAGTTGGTTTCATTCGCCCACATAAATGTCCTATGCCTTGCGTCCATAAGCCACCAGTATCTTTATATCCTTTTGTTCGACAGCCTTCCCATTTTCCTGTCAAATGTATAACTGCTTCGGAACTATATAATACAGGGTATGTTAATGTATTATTAGCTTGACGCTCGCCAAAGATACCTGCGACTGCCACTGCTGAACATACACCTAACGCAATAAGTTTTTTATTCGGTTTCATCGTTATGCCCTACCTTTAACTGATGTTCTTCCTCTAACATTTTTAACTTGCGCATATCAATATACCAACTTTTGATAAAGTTAAAAATCGTTATTACAACAGTTATCAATAAACACCATTCACTAATTGTCAATGCTCCAAATGTACCTGCTACTCCACTCCACATTGTAGAGCTATCATTTAATGTTCGATCAATAACATCTTTCATTTACATAAACTCTCTATAAATTATTGCACCTAACTCATTATATATCGAAAAACACACAAAAGAAAAGGACTGATTTTATTCAGTCCTCTCTTTTGCACCAGTATTGCTTATGCTTTACGCCATACACGATAACCGTTTTCAACGATTGCGGTAACAAATTGTGCTGTACTGTCTTTGCCAAGTTTGCGTTTGCGAGTTTGTGATACAGTCGCAGCTACACGTTTACGACCTTTATCTTTATCTTCACCGTCTTTAAACGGTACTAAGAATGATTGACCGACTGCCATTAACTCTAACGGCATTGTGCTTTTGCGAGATTTACGAGTATTTACAATTTCAGGAATAGGGATATTTTCTTCTAATTGATAAACATGACCTGTTGAAGTTGTCGCTTGTGCTACTTCTGTTGCTGATTGGAGTTCTTCCATTTTTTTGTCCTCTTTTGTTGAATTTTCGGTTGTATGAACTTGCTCGCCACCAGTTGTAATCTCGTAAGCGATTTCATTTTTTACAACTTGATAACCAAGTTGTGTAATTGCCAACTCAAGCATTAATGCATTACCCTCTTTAGGGCGACTTTCCGCTAATCCTTGAGATGTTAAACCTGCAACTGCACCATTATTTACCGATACAACTTTAAACGGTTTTTTTTCAGTTGCAACGTGGTTAGCAGTTTCTTCTAATAAATCATATTGTTTTTGAGTTAAAGTAATCATTTTTCGCACCTTTTTGTTAAATTAATTAAACCGTTAAAACGTTATTGTCTTAACGGTTTTGTATTTTAATGATTTAGTTTTCTCTGTCAATAGAAAAAAAAAACAAAATTTTAGAAAATTGTGTTAACTGATTAAATTTTAACCAATAAACATTACATCTTAAAGATTGCAACATCTCTAGGCGAATAATCAGAACAATCTAGAAAAAGTGTATTATCTTTAACATAGAAAATAAAATCTTCATTTTCATTATTTAATTTCGCACAAACTTCATTTAGTTTGACAACCATTAAATCAAACGCACGGTCTTTAAATTCATTAGCATTAGGACGATTCATTAAATACCTCTTTTAATTGATTAATCCATTCTTCCATTTCTTGCATTGTTTCTGTTATCTTACTCATAAGATTGCGAGAACACCCATTTTTAAAAAGCATTCCGTGATAACCGTTACTGTCATCAACTAAAACATAACTTTGCTCATTGATTTTATGACGAAATTTCATAATCATACCCATAATATTGACAGATAACTTTTTTAGCTTGTTCTGCACCATAACAAATAGCATACGCATAACCTAGTTTGCCTACATTATCTAAGAACGCTAATTGTTCGGCTGATGGACGACCTTTTTTGTTGTCAGCAACTTTCATCTCAATATAAAGCCCGTGATACCCATTCAACGGCACAGGTAAGAAAATATCAGGCACACCCTTTTTCACACCCTCTGCTTTGAGCATAGCACCACGAATTTTATTAGTTTGACTATCATTACCTCTTGCACCGCCATTCGGGATAGCGTGCATTAATGATAATGTAGGCACAGGTTTAAGCTGATCTTTAGCATAAGGCTTCGGGGCTTGAGCTAAAACTAATTCAAATCCTGCATACGCTATTTCATTCGACCAACGAAAAAGCTCAACTTGTTCACTATGCTCTGATTTTGTCGTTGTAGTCATAAATCATCTTCTCGATTTCGTCAAAACTTTCTTTAACATGGATAACGTTTTCCTCTGTACTGGTTGAACGAAATTCAACAGCTACCTCTCCGTCAGGCTGTTCAAAGAATCCGACAATATGCTCAATATTTAAGCCAATTCGCATATCATTGTAAGCATTTGTCAAATGAATAAATTTTAACATTTGTCGCCCTCAATCAATACATTACCGTCATAATCTAACACACGTTTAACTTTAACGTGATTACCGAATGTTTTACAAGCAAGTGTTCGGCAATGTGAAATTAAACGCCCTTTGTTTTTCAAAACGCCACTATGTATACTGACATTTAATTCGTGTAATGTCTCAACATCTTTACGTTTTGAGCTGATAATAATTTTAGTTAACTTATTTAGCATTAATGACAAGTTCTCCTAATAAAACATAAATAGCCTTGCGTGTTTTATCTGCTTGCGTAACTGTTTTGTCAGTCTGCAATGTTAACACCTCGAATAATGCAGTTCCATGCTGATTATCAAATTGCGACAAAAATTCACAAATCTCTGACAATTCAAAAGATAAAGGTTTTTCTCGCCCACATTCTAAGAAAACGTCAATACAGTGTAACGCTTTCTTTAAATCTTCACGAGGTTTACCTTTATCTTTAAATCGGCACACATATTTGAACACACAAAAGATAATAGGTGTCAATTCTGCTTTTTCAGCAAATTCTAACGGCTGAACAGCATATTTAGTATAATGGTTTCCACCAACTTGATTTTGTAAACTTTTAGGCACAGTCATTTCCTGCGTTCTCCAGTAAATTTAAATCACAATAATATGTTCTGACAAATTCATCAGGTTTTTTGCTTGACGAAAATAGTACAAACATATTCGGTTTTGTTGGATCGCTTTTAACTTCATTATCAGATGTTTTAATGAACTTAATACGACCACTAGTTACATAAACAATCGCTTTAGCAGTTTCTAAAATACGTTTAAAGTATTTAGTGCTAGGATCAACGTTCAAAAGCATAATAACATCTTTTTCACTTTTTTGACATTGCTCCACTGCTTTAGCAACAAAATTATCTACGTTACCCCGACTATATGGCGGATTACACCATACTCGCTGACCGTTCCAATCAACAAGTAGAGCATTTTCTTGTTCTGTGATATAGTTTGTAGGAACTTTCGTATTATGCAAATTAGCACAAGCGTCCAAGTCATAATATTGACCGCCCCAGTCAATTTCTTTGTAATACTCCAAGAATTTAGCAATACCTTTAATTAAAGGTGTTGGCGTAGTCCAATAATCAGTTTCTAATACAGCCATAAGATTACCACCATTCCTGTATTGTGGATCAATGTGAGAATACCCACAATTAAGGCTAGAATATAAAAGTTTAATTTACGTTTATTTTCAGTTTGTACAAAACCAACATACATTTCGACAGTGAATCTATAAATAATTAGCACAGTAATTATTCTGATAACAATGTCAATTACAGTGAAAGTCGCCATAATTCCTCCGCAAGAATTGAACGCACTATTTCTAAACAAATCGGACTATGTTTATCCGAAATTGTCATAACTTTAAATTTGCTGTTTAAATGATAAGATAAATTCTTATATTTTTTAAGCAAATTGTCGATTGTTGTTTTAGTATTTCCGTGCTGATAATTCACGACTAAAACGTTATCCATTTCTAATTGCTCTAAAGCTCGTTTAATATCTCCTTTATGATAACCCGAATAGACAGGTAGTTTTTCATACACAATTTTCCCCATATTATCAAGAGAAAATGTTAATAAAGTTGCTCGTTTTCTATCGCTAGTCATTATCCGCATTTTCGTCAATCTTCCATAACTTTTGCAAAAGCTCCGATATTTCGTCATATTTGGCTTTTGCAATATCTAACGTAACGTCTGCTAAATGTAAATGTAGTACAGTTTTTGTAAACTTGCTTGTACCTGTCATTACTTTAACAACATAATCAGTATTAGCAGAAAAACAATATAAGCCAACTCGCATAATCATTTCTCCGCCAATACAACGACCTTGCCTTTCTTTAATCGTTTTCATTGTTACCCTCTCTTCAAAACTGGCGGAATGTCAGGTGTACGTTTTAATACCCAACTTTCTGAACCGTCATATTCGTATCGTTCTAGCCATGAACCATCTTTAAACCATACTACACCGAATAAATCTTGTGAACCAAAACCATTATCATAATTAAAATTTAAACTTTCTAAAAACATCAACCATTCATCATTATTCCAGTTTTCTTTTAATGTAATGATTTTGTCAAACTTATATCCGTCTCCCCAAATATTTTTAGGATTAGACAAAATATATTCAGGTGTGTCAACATCAGGGTAATTAGACGATAAACCAATTACGGCACATTTAACGTCTAACGTGCAATGTTTACTACTTTTAATATCATCTAATAGCTCTTGTAACGCATTAATCATTTTAATTCTCCAATTCCCAGTTGATATCAAGTGTATAATAGTAATTTCGGACTACTCCGTCTTTAAGTACAACAGGTTCGTTTTGATTAACATACCAAGCCTTAAAGCCTTTCATTTGTAGTTCAATTATAATAAGTTGTAACAGTTCAAAATCATCAACACGAATATTCTCAACACACCATTTACCAGTATAAACCGCTTTAGTAACAGCTTCTATAACTGTTTTTCGTAAATCATTCAATTTTTCAATTTCGCTTTCTGTCAATTTACGCAACATAGAATAATATGTGCGTTGACGCATAGCACATACATCAATATTAATCATACTTCATCTCCATAAATTTTGTTGATAGCAACACTGTTTGGGTCAATACCTTGACAGCATAATTTTACATACAATCTATTAAGAACTTTGTCAATAGCACGTTGTTTGCTAAAAGACGTTTCAATAATACAGATTTCATTATCTTTGCTAGCAAAGCATTTGTAAACACTACCGCACTTGTTTGTTACGATTTGAAATTCCATAATTATTCGTCCCATTTAACGGTAAGTGTTGTGTATTTAGCACCGTAAGAATCAAAACCTTGTTTTAAATAAACTTTGTAGCCTGCGTCAATAAGATATTTTTCGATCTCATTGACTAATTTTGAATCAAGATATAAATAGTGTTTAGTTTGCGTTTCAGTGCAACCAAACATTGCCGAATTAATAACATCTTTTTGGATAGCGTTCATAATATCAGACACTTTTTTAAGCTCTTGAGCTTTAATAAATTCCATAGTTTATTTTTCCCATTTAATATCAATACCAACGTTAGTTTTCTCAATCTTGTATGATAAGGCTTCCAAACGTTTAATGCAGATAGATTGTTCTAACTCATTCAAATTTGTAAATGGAGAGCCTACAATATTTGCATAAAACATTCCAAGTTTGGCGTTATTTTTGATAATCCCAAAAATTTCGTCCATTGCATAATTAAGTCTTGCGTGTTCTTCACTAATCCGTGCAGCTTCAAAAGCGTGGATTTCTTTTTCCATAATTAATTTCCTCTTTGTTTGTTGAAAGTGTTGTCAGTATAAACTGTTAATTTAGATCTGTCAACAACTATTTTAAAATATTTTCAATTTTTTGTCAACATATAATTTATCAGTTTGTCTTGTTTTATTTTGTTTGCTTGTAACATAGCTTGTAAACGATTGCCTACAATTTCTTTTTTCTCCTCTAACGCCAAAACAGCCAAACGCAATGCCTTTCCTGAAGCCCAAACAGGCTCTCCTACAAAGAATATTAATAAACCTGTTTTTATCGCAACTCTTTGACAAGTATATTCGTCAATCTGACTAATTTCTTCTAATTGAGCAGAAAAAGTATATTTTTCTTCCATAAAATTACGGTGTAAACGAAAAACAATACTCATATTCATATTTATAAACATACGCATTTCAAAAGTGTCTCGTTTGCACTTTTTAGCTTCTGTTATAAATCTTTTCAATAATTGATTAGCAAATGTCATACATCACCTCACTATAGTTATGTCAAAATAGTCATATTATAAAGTTGTCAATCTAGATCCGTTGAAATGTTATGTCAAACTAGATCTGTCAACACAAATAATCATACTTATTTTAATCGTGTCTGTCAACTATAAAATTTCCAAAATCGAAAATTTTGTACCGCAGGAATGGTGGGACAACCGTACCCCCGTACTCGCCATTTTTGGGGTGGGTGGTGGTCGGTGTCAACGTTGGATCACCAATCAACAAAGCGGACAACACAAGAAGAACAAATAAAATCTATTCAAAACAGCTAACAAGTGTTAGCTGAATAGTTATGCAAATAAGAAAACGTTATAAATCAACAACTTAGAAAATTTTCTATTTAACATAATAACGGTTATACGTAATTATATGATTATCTATTCAAAATAAGTGCATAGATTGACAAAATGGTTAAAATTTAGCCCACATTACACTGGCAAGCGGTCGCCAAAAAGAAAACACAAAAGGAACAACAAAAAGGAAAGAATAAGAAGAAAAGATAAACATAAAAGGCTTTAATTCTTCCGTTCTTGCGATATTTCAAGAAATTTGCAAATTTTGACGGATCCAGATTGACAAGGCTTAAAAGTGCATACATTGACAGATCGAGATTGACAGATCGGAATTGACAATAAAAAACAGGAGATAAGCGGAAAAAGTGTTCAAAAAGCAACCAAAAATAATAATTTATAGAATAGTTTAAGATCGAGTTGAATAGTCTCAATATAAATAAATACTAAAGTATAATAATAATAATAATAATAATATGTATTTTTACTGTATATATATACAGTAGTCAATTTCCGA
>FLSE01002895.1_pt1 | contig 49429 bp, 61 predicted proteins | sample 1550461 | NCBI WGS metagenome assembly FLSE01 (sample SAMEA4031758, study PRJEB14383) | metagenome | biome: human; feature: oral; material: saliva | place: Philippines | collected 2014 | reverse complement strand
CGTACGGATACGATACCAACACCGGATTTTTTAGCTTTTTCGATAGCCATTTCCATAGCTTTGTGACCCAATAATTGGCCCATGCCGTCATGACCGTCGATAACTGCGGAGATTGGAGTTTCTTTTACGATTTCAGGTTTTGCATCGATTTTAATCAAGCCGTTGGAGATACCTTTGTGGTAACGTACCATACGTTGCATACCATGACTTTGGATACCGAATAAGTCGGAAGTCAAAAGTACGTCTTGAATGATGTCAGCTTCTTTTTCGGAAAAACCGAATTTTTGGAAAGCGTCCATGCAAAGTTTGTGAAGTGTTTCATAAGGGAAAAGTACAGTGTTTTTAGCTTCTGCCATTGTTAAAACCTCTTTTCAGAAAATATGACCTGATATAGTTGACTCCACTCCGGTATATCAATGAATGTGATATGATGTCCGGTGAGTTCTATATCCTCTCAAATGACAATGTCAGTATAGCACACAAAGTTGAGTTATTGAATAGTTTTACATAACTTAATGCATTACATAATTTGCATAACTTACGTGAAATTTATCACACAGGTTAACAAAAAGTACTGAAATAATCGATAATACCTTGAAATTACAAATTATGACTTTTGGTAATAGATACATTCCTGAACGTAAAAAATGGTACTTTTATGCGTTGCTCATCTGTTTGTATTGTAGGGGAGAAACTATAAATAAATACTGAAAAGTATCGATATTTATTATGTATCTACATGGTGTACATTAATAAAAGTTATAACGTCACATACTTATTTTGATAAGTAGTTTTGCTATATGCATTGATATACAATGTATTCATTGATACAAAGTTTGAAAAATATCGATATTTGTTAATTTTATTACAGATATAGTGGTATATGTATGATACTATAAATATACATATACATATACATATAAAATTACTGCTATAAATACGATGATAAGCGAGGTGCTTATATGAAAGAATATAAGAGCGTATGTCCTTATGACTGCCCAGATGCTTGTGGGCTTATACTTACAGTAGATGACAATAAAGTAATAAAGGTTCGTGGTAATAGAGAACACGCTTTCACACGAGGTACACTATGTCCTAAGATGGCTCATTATGAGCGCATTATTCATTCCCCAAAACGTTTGACGACACCATTACGTCGAATTGGTAAAAAAGGTATTGGTCCAGATCAATTTACACCCATTTCATGGGACGAGGCCTTAGAACGAATTGTAGAGAACTTTAAACATACTATTGATACCTATGGTAGTGAAAGTATTCTTCGTTATTCCTATGCGGGGACTATGGGGGCTGTAAATAGCCCTGCAGCGGATTATTTCTTCCGTTGTATTGGTGCTACTAGTCAAGATAGAGGGATTTGTTCTCCTGCAAAACAGGCAGCGTTTAAGTCCGTTTATGGAGATACAATTGCCATAAAACCACAAGAAGCACAACATAGTGATTTGATCATATTATGGAGTCTTAATGCGACGGCCACAGATGTACATATATTACACGATGTGAATGTAGCAAAACGAAACGGCGCTTCTGTATGGGTTATAGACACCCATAAAACATATACCTATGATCAAGGAACACATCATGTGTATGTAAAACCTAGTTCTGATGGTGCGTTGGCTCTTGGGATGATGCATATCATACATCGGGATGGTCTTGAGGATACTGCATTTATTCAAGCATATGTGCAAGGTTATGATGAGCTAGTACGAGATGTATTGCCTAAATTTACCCCAGAATATGTTTCCTCTATATGTGGTGTACCGGTTGAAATCATAGAAGAATTAGCTCATGCTTATGCAAAAGCAAAGGCTCCATTTATTCGCCTTGGTAGTGGTGTATCCCGCTATGGCAATGGTGCAATGAGTTGCCGGTGTATCAATGCACTCCCGGCTGTGGTAGGTGCATGGCAATATTTAGGTGGTGGCTTATTATCTAGTTCTAGTAGTAGCCAATATTTTAATAAATCATTTATGCAACAACCTAATACACTAACGCCGTCTAAACGGATGATGCCAATGATATTATTAGGGGATTTGTTGACAAATCCTAAAGCACTTCTAGAGCATGGATTAGAGGATACTAGTGGCGGAGTGCCCGTTCACAGTCTATATATCTTTTCATCAAATCCAGCTATAACGGCACCAAATCAAAATTTCGTTAGACAAGGGCTTATGAGAGATGATTTATTTACCGTTGTGCATGAACGCTTCTTTACAGATACATGTGCATATGCAGATATTATCTTACCAGCCACGAGCTCTGCTGAATCCGATGATATTTTTAATTCTTATGGACACTATACAATTGCGGCTAGTTACCAAGCTATTCCTCCGGTTGGTGAATCGAAATCTAATTGGCAAGTTATTTCTGAACTTGCTCAGCGTATGGGCTTAAATGATCCTTTCTTTATCATGACAGAACGAGAACTAATTGAGCATATGGTTCGCAATTCGACTAAACTTTCACAAGACGAACAAGATGCCATTTTACGTGGCGACTTGGTTGAAGTAGCATTGCCAGACAATTATAAGATGGATTTTAAAACGCCGTCAGGCAAAATCGAAATCTTAAATCCTCGAGAATCGATTCCGTTGATTACCTATACAGAACCCTATGGCGATGATGAACCATTCTGGTTGATTATTGGTAATGATATACGCATATTAGATTCTAGTTTTTGTGAATTGGAATTTGATGACCCTGAATTGATGAAATTACGTATGCATCCAGATGATGCTGAATTATATAACATTTATAATAGTGATGCTGTAGAGATTTATAATAATCGAGGGGCTGTTCGTATTAAAGTATATCTAGATGATACGGTACAACGAGGTACACTTGTGACCCTTGGCGTATGGTGGCAATCTCAGTCCAGTGACGCTAAGGTTGGAATTAATGCTGTAACTGCATCTAGACCGACAGATGAAGCATGGGGAAGTACATTCTACGACGTACAAGTTAATATTCGTAAGGTGTAATGAAAGTTCGATATAATTCGATTTTATTGTTGAACCAGAGGACCATATCATATATAATGTTATCTAATATGATAGTGTAATATGAAGGGAGATAACCTTATGGATGGAAAAGAAAATCTATCACTGCGCGCCTATTTAGCCATAGGCATGATGTTATTCGCTCTATTCTTTGGTGCGGGAAATCTTATTTTTCCGGCCGCATTAGGTCAACACGCAGGGTCTAATGTAGGATGGGCATTGGCTGGTTTTGTATTAACCGGCGTAGGTTTACCATTATTTGGTGTTATGGCCATGGGCTATTCTGGATGTAAAGACGTTGAGGAATTAGCGAGTCGTGTACATCCAATATATGGACTTATTTATACAGTGGCACTATATTTGAGCATTGGTCCTATGTTCGCAACACCAAGAACCGGTACTGTAGCCTATGAAATTGCAATTAAGCCATTTATGCAGGGCATGACCATGGATATGCAACCGTTATTTCTTGCTATATTCTTTGGCATTTCCTTGTGGCTATCGATTAGTCCTCAAAAGCTTGTCAATCGTATAGGTAATATATTGACACCTGCTTTATTACTCGTCATTTTATTGCTTATTGTTAAATCTTTTATTACGCCTATTGGGCCTTATGCAGTACCACAAGAAAATTATGCAACAATTGGTGCAGCGATACGACAAGGCTTCCTTGATGGGTATAATACGATGGATGCATTGGCTTCTGTGGTATTTGCTATTCTCGTAATCGATTTTGTACGTCTTACCGGTGCTACATCTCGGGACGTCATTACGAAAACCGTGATGGAGGTAGGCGCTATTGCGGTTGCATTACTCGGTATTGTGTATATATTCATTGCGAACATCGGCGCTACAAGCGTAGAACGATTTGGCTTGTTTGATACCGGCGCACCTGTCTTAACAGCAAGTGCTGAATTCCTCTTTGGTGGAGTTGGTCAAATTATTTTGGCAATCATTGTTCTATTAGCTTGCTTGAGCACAAGCATTGGTCTTATTACTTCTTGTAGTGCTTATTTTAATAAGTTATATAGTAAAATTAGCTATAAGTTGTACGTAGTTATTTTCTCTGTAGCAGCCTTTATATTAGGACTTTTCGGATTGAAAACAATTATTAGTGCCGCTATTCCGGTACTAATGTTACTCTATCCGTTAACCATCGTAATTGTACTGTTGGCATTGGGAAATAATTTGTTTGGTGGACGCCGTTGCGTATACTGCTGGACCATTGGCCTAACAATGATTTCTGCCTTGATGAGTGGTTTAGAAACAGCTGGTTGGGCACCTGATGCTATTGAAAGTTTATTCACTCAATACATTCCATTCCAAGGTGTCGGCATGGGCTGGTTGAGCTTCGCTATTCTCGGCTTTATCATAGGTCTTATCCATAAGGGTTTGGCTTCAAATACAACTAAATAAATTTATACTATTACTCGCATTCTCTTTTTCTACTTTATTGGCTAGTTCTTCTTAGAAGGATTACAGTGGAAGAAAAGGGGGATGCGAGTCTTTTATTTATAGTAATAAAATCTTTTTTCAAATAGCCTTTCCTAGTATAATATTTAATAAGAAATGAAAGATCGTTTTTAATAAGTAGAGGTAGTTATGAACGAAATCGTAAAAGGCGGTTTGTATCGTCATTTCAAGGGTATGTATTATTACGTATTAGATGTGGCTACACATTCTGAAACGGGTGAAAAATTGGTGGTATATCAAAAACTATATGATGAACGTGATTTGTATGTGCGTCCCTTAGACATGTTTTGTAGTGATGTGGATCGAGCTAAATATCCTGATGTGAAACAGCAAAAGCGCTTTCAGTTAATGAGTGGACGAGATGAATAGTATTCGATAGAGCTAATAATAGTTTGTATATGAGCTTATATAGCGGCAGATAGATAGGAGAGGACTTGTGGAACGAAAATTTTTCTTTTTTGATATCGATAATACATTGGCAGTGTGGCCTGAAGGAAAAATACCAGATAGTGCTCAATATTGTATAGATGAGTTGCAACGTCGTGGACATCTAGTTTCAATTGCAACAGGGAGAATACAAGTCGATGCCATGCGTTTTGCAGAGCAAGCTAGAATTACGAATGTAGTTGCTGATGGTGGCCATAGTATAACCATAGATGGAAAATTGGTATCTATGATTGGCATGAATCGAGATATGTGTATTCAATATTTAGAATATTTAGAATCGAAACATATTCCATGGGCCGTAACAGACCGCAATAAATTGGGGCGCATTACACCATATAAAGAAATACTAGAATGGCACCCTGATTGGGATGTTTTTAAAACTGTGGTAGATCCAGAATTCGACTTTCACAGTGTAGAAGACTTCTATAAAATCTATGTATTTTTCAAGGATGGCGAAGAAGAGGAAAAAGATATTGAGCATATGACGCACAAGCTTATTCGGTATGGAGATGGTTGCGTCTTATATGAACCGATGGAAAAAGCATTGGGCGTTCGCAATATGATTGGACATTTCGACATGAAGCCAAATCAAGTTGTCGTTTTTGGTGATGGCTATAATGATTTGTCCATGTTTAGACCGGAATGGTTAAACATTGCCATGGGAAATGCTCGTCCGGAACTTAAATTAGAGGCCGATTATGTTACAACTGACTGTGATAAAGATGGCATTTATAATGCGTGCAAACACTTTGGTTGGATTGATTGAGGGCTAATATAAGCTTTTTTTGATTGGAAAATTTATAGAATTTTAAAGAAATTCATAGTGAAAACATGATATACTAATAAAGAGCCGCTCACGGGTTGAGCGGTTTTTCTATGTATATATAATTTGGGGAAATACTATATTTTGTGAGGGATTATCATGAATGTTAAAAGAATATTAGGCTGTGCTCTGTTGGGAGGCATGATGGTAGTAACTGCAGCGTGTGGCAATAATAGTGCAGATAAAACACTTACACCTGTTGCGCAAGCTGAAACTGTTAATAAGATGCCTAATTTTACAAATGCACCGATTGCTGATGAATATGCGATTTTTGATACAAATTATGGGCAAATTAAAATTCGCCTCTATGGTTCTAAAGCGCCGATTACCGTTAAAAACTTTGATTACCTTGTTAAAAAAGGCTTTTATAATGGCGTTACGTTCCATCGTGTTATCGATGGATTTATGATTCAAGGTGGCGACCCAACAGGCACAGGTGCAGGTGGTCCTGGTTATGAAATTCCAGATGAATTTTCTAATGACCTTCATTTCAATAAAATGGGTGTTCTTGCGATGGCAAATCGTGGACCGAACACAGGTGGTTCTCAGTTCTTTATTACCTTGGGACCTACCCCTCATCTCGACAATAAACACACCATCTTTGGCGTAGTCGTACAAGGAATGGATGTGGTTGAAAAAATTGGTAAGGTAAAAACGGATAAAAATGATAAGCCTGTTGATCCTGTGACCATTAATTCCATAACTATTGAACCGATTAAGGATGATGCTAGTAAATAAGATGGATCATGAACAATTTTTCACGTATATTGTGCGATGTGCTGATGAAAGCTTGTATTGCGGGTGGACAACGGATTTAAAAAAACGGATGGATGCTCATAATGGCGTTATTAAAGGTGGAGCTAAGTACACAAAATGTCGTAGACCGGTATATTTGGTGTATCATGAAAGCTTTCAAAGTAAACAAGAGGCACAATCGCGAGAATATGCTATTAAACATCTCAATAGAGCGCAAAAATTGCGCCTTATTGCATCAGGTGAGAACGGTGGAATAGAACGTATAAATCTATTGAAATAGGATGTACAAAACATTCAAAACGACCCTTGTTTGTGCTATAATATATTGATATGTTTTATCATCTAAAAATACAAGTAATTACAAGGTTTGTTTGGTAATCGTCAATAAAATCGTCAAAAATTTTAACCAAAAATTTTAGACACACTATCATGTGCCTTTAATCTCATTTCATCGGTATAGTGAATGTACGTGTTAATGACTGTATCAACAGTATCACCTAATAAGGATGCTACTGTTTTTATATCAACACCATTTGCTAACAACCTTGTAGCGTATGTGTGCCTTAAATCGTGGATAGATGTATTTGGTAAATAGCGTTTTATCATTACCGATACCGCACCAGTACCGCCAGTTGGATTGTTGAACAGATATAATCCGCTGGTGGTATTTTTATATTCAAGTAGTATATCAATCAGTATTGGTGGTATTGGTATTTTCCTGTAACTGTTTTTTGTTTTTAAATTACGGATCATATATGTACTTTCACCGCTATAAGCGAATTGTTTATTCACATCAATAATAGCGTTATCTAAATCTATATCATCCCATGTAAGGCCTAAGATTTCACCATACCTCATACCTGAATAGGCAGCAATAGAACACACGATATAGTATTTGTAATTGTGGCTTTTTAAAGAGGTTAACAGGTGTGTTACATCATCTTCACTTATAGCATTAATTTTAGTTATTTGTGCTTTATGTAACCGCTTAATGTTCTTGCATGGACTACTATTAATAATTCTGTATGGAGATACTGCATAAGCGAATACCTTTGTTATAATCGTTATGCACATATTTTTAGTGGCTATTGATTGTTGTAAATCATTAATTACTTTCCGAATTTGTATTTCAGAAATATCTGTTACTTTCATATTGAATAGCGTGTTGAATTTCTGAAATGCATTGTCATAGGCTTTGAATGTAGAATATACATTTGCTTTGTTTTCATCTGTATATATCTTGTAAAACTCAATAAGCGTTATATCTTTTAGACTATCATCAAGTGGATTGGTGATAGTCTTTTTTAGGTTATCCACAATTTGTTGGCCGTAAAGTTTAGCATCTCTTTGGGTGGCAAAACCCTGTTTAGATTTCTGTTTCCACTTATAGCCATCCTTATAGCTAACTATAATCTGATAGCCTTTGTCTTTCTTTCTTATTGTGAAGTTATATTGCATGGTGTACCTCTCACAATATATGTGTGTAAAAGTTGATACCCTCTACATCGTCCATTTCTCTTGCATGGGCCATACGCTCGATTAAATCAACATTAGCGGTATTGTACATATCGTCATGTATGATATGACCTAATTCGTGTAGTATTCCTTGCCTTTGTATATCTCGTGGTTTATTGCTATTAACTAGTATTGTATATGTTCCGTCATCATTTAACTTTAATATTGCCGTTTGTGTTTTCCGTAGCTTTATATATATCAAATTGATGTTCATACTATCATCCCCTTTGTAGGGCTATTGTATATTATTCAACATGGAATTTTTTACACATCACTAAATTGTTTGTAGTTGTCTAGAATATTTATGTAAAAATATTTTACAGCTAAATCTTTATCGTGAAATAATTCTAAATATACTACGAATATTAAATCTGTATTTATGTTGTTTGCAATAATTTTTTTTGATACCAAATCTTTTTCTTCATTTGTTAACAATGTTGATTTTTCCACTAAGGTTGCATAAAAATCTTCGCTTATATTTGTTACATAGCTATGTAACTTATTAAATTTGTTATGATCTCTACCACATAAATCAAGCATGTAAAAATGATAAAAATCTTTTCTAGTTAATTCGTGCTTATCGTTTATATAGTCTAAAGTGCCTGCATCGTAAAGGTTTTTAATGATTAAATCTTTTATGAAAACTAGATCGGATAAAATGTTACTTGTTTGTAGAATCTCTAATTTTGTTGGTTTGGATTTGTCTTTTTTGTTAATGTATTCACGATAGAATATATACACAATAACTAGAATTATCAATGCTACGATAATAAACGAAAACATTTTTATTATCCTTTCTTTTTTAATATGTTGATTGCGTGAATAACAAAATCAATATCATCTTTAGACATATCTTTACTTGCATCGAACAATAACCGTAAATCAGGATTTTGTCTAACCATTTCAGCGTATTCCGAAACATGAGGGTCATCGTAATACTTCAAACCCATTAATTCTTCTGGTGATACATTTAAAGCCTTGGCAAATGCAAATATTTTTGATTGTGATAAATCAACTTTTCCACTCTCTATTTTTGCGATACTGGTTCTATCTTTATAACCAACTTTAGTTGCCAATTCGTCTTGAGACATTTTCAAAGACTCTCTTAACGCTTTTATGTTTTCGTAAAGTGTCATGTTGTCACCTCATTATATATACTACTATCTACCTTTAATATAATATGAGCGTGAAAAAAAATCAACTTTTTTGTAAGAAAGTGTTGACACATATTCACACCAATGTTATATTATGAGTGTGAATTAAATTCACACAAAATAAAAGCAAAGGGGGTGTAGAATGAACACATTAAAACAAATCATTGATGACAAAGGGTATAAGTTATCCTATGTTGCAAGCGAACTAAGTCTTACTAGAGAAGCGTTATACAAGAAGTTGCGAGGTGATACAGAGTTTAAAGCATCAGAAATTGCAAAATTAGTTGAACTGTTAAAGCTCACAGGTAAAGAAACAAAGAATATTTTTTTTAAATAATATAGTGAATTAAATTCACATATAGAGGTGATTAGATGCTAGTACGAAATCAAAAAGATCTAAAACTAGCCAACAAACGATATGGCCAAAGCCCAACAAGATTTGGATGGGCGGGCCGTAACGATGAGTATGGGCAATACTGGCGAAAACTCATCAAGAAAAAATGGCCGTTAAGGAACAAATCAAGATGGGATAGAAAAGTGATTCTATCTTGGGTGAAACTGGCTAGAACGGCCGATTTACACGCAAGAAATGAAAAGCGATGGACAGTTTAGTTTACACGGTATCTGATGTAGCCAAACTTCTAAAATGCACCGAAACAAGCGTATACAACATGAGAGATAAAGGCACACTTCATCAATTAAAAGGAGTAGCTGGAGTTAGATTCAGCAAAAAGGAAGTTGAAAGCCTTGTAGGTATTGATGATGAGTATACACCGATAGCATTTAGAAAAATGAAAGTAGAGGTAGAAAAGCTACAACAGGAAAACAAAAGATTAAAAAGTGAAATCAAAAAAATCACTAGCCAAATGCTAGTGATAGTAGGAGAAGAATTATGAAATTGATTTGGTTGATAAGGATCGTAGCGTTTTTAGCGATAATCGGAACAGTAGGTTCCGTAGAAATCGATAGAATTGATTTCTATACCGCATTCCTTCAAGTTGCCCTAGGGTTTGCACTACTAATATTGAGTAACTTTTGGGTAAGAGAAATAAAAAAAGCACGCTAGGCCGTAGGAAAGCAAGCGTGCTAGTAGAGAGTATATCTTATATCTCTACTTGTATTTTAACACAAGGAGAAATAAATGGAAATTAATTTAACACCGATTGTTAGTCAAAACGAACAAGTATTCAAATGGAACAAAGACGAAATCAAAACATATTTTGAAGCACAACTAGAAAAGTATAAAGGACTTGTAGTAACAGAAGAAAACTATAAGGAAATGGTAAGTGCTAAAAATGAAATCGTTAAATACAGAACAACGCTTGATAAATTCTGTAAAGAGAAAAAAAGAGAACTCAAAAGGCCTATTGAACTGTTTGAGGAAGAAGTAAATGAAGTATTGAAAGTTGTTTATGACACAGAAAAACCATTGGCGGAACAAATTAAATACTTTGACGAAAAAGAGGTACAAGCAAAAACGGAAACCATCAACAAGTTTATTGAAAAGATGGTTGAAAAGTATAACATTCGTGCAGAATATGCGGAACAACTACAACGTGATAAACGCTGGTTAAATAAAACTGCAAAGATGAAAGACATTGAAACCTCTATTGAGGGAATGATGATTGAAATTGCAAAGCGACAACAATCTGATGACGATTACAAACAAATTCTAGCAGAGAAAGAAGGAATGATTGAGTTTGTGGTTGATACTTGCAACCAGCAATACGAATTAGCCACACCGATTACTTTTAATGAGTGCTGGCCTGTAGTAAAAGATATGCCACTAGATCAAGCTAGAGAATTTATCAATGCAAAATTTGCTAAACGCAATGAAATGGAAGAGGCTGCACGAGCAAGTATCACAAATGAAACAGTTGAAATAGTAGAAACATCAGAAGCAAAAACAAGTTTAACAGTAACTGTATATGACTTAACAGAAGAAGATGCAAAAGATTTAACTGATTTCTTGGAAATGCGTGGTTACAAATATAAAGAGGTATAGATGGATAGTAGATATATAGCGGTTAAAACTGTACCGCAATCAGCGTTGAAAGTAATTGACTTTGGGAAACTTAAAGGAAAATATGATATTTCCCCTCAATGGCGATGGGAAATCTTAACCGAAACATATGGTATGTGTGGAATTGGTTGGAAATTTGAAGTTGTTAGTACTCAACAAGTACCAGTCGAAGAAACCAAAGAAACTATGTTGTATGTATTGGTAAATCTATACATCAAAGATGGTGATGAATGGAGTGAACCAATTCCTGGATATGGTGGAGATTTCCTAATCTACAAAGATAAAAATGGTTTTCACGGCAACGATGAAGCCTTTAAGATGGCCGTTACTGATGCATTAGGTACTGCAGCAAAAATGATTGGTGTAGGTGCTGATGTATATAGAGGATTGCAAGATACAAAAATAAATGCAGCAGCAGAAAAAGAAAAGAAAGAAAAAGAGTTTAACCCTCAAAATGCGTATGCAATTGTATTACAAACGGCTGGCGAACATGGGATTAGTAGTGAGCAACTAAACCAACAACTTACAAAAATGTTTGGTGTTGGAGTGATTGATAACATCACACGAGATCAGATGTCAAAACTTTATGATTGGGTAAAAGGTTATGAAGTTAACAGCTAAAGGAATTGAATTACTACGCAGTCCTATGGGTGTAATGCTAGTGATACCAGCACCGCACGATAACGATTTATCGAAGATAAAACCAGATAAAGAATACGACGTTGAGATAAAAGAAAAACGTAAACAACGTAGTCTAACTGCAAATAATTATATGTGGCTTATATGCCAAAAGATTGCAAATGTTTTAAGCAAACATACTTACACATCAAAAGATGATGTGTATAGAAAAGCAATATTAGATAGTGGAGCGTTTACATATGTTCCTATTCGTGAAGATGCGGTTGATAGATATATTCAAGTGTGGCAGTCAGGCGGAACTGGCTGGATAGCGGAGGATGTTGGTAAATGTCAAAATCTTGATGGTTTTCATAACGTTAAATGCTACCACGGTTCATCAGTATATACAGTTGAAGAAATGCAACGACTGATTGATTGCTTGGTTGATGAGTGCAGCCAGCTTGGAATAAAACTTGATGATAGTGATTACATACAATCGCTAGTTAAGGAGTGGGGGAATGAACAAGAGAAAAAGGGAAGATGATAAACTCTACAAAATCACAAGGCCGAAAGCTATCGAACGAGATAGTATAGATGGCTATCCATGTTGCGTAATATGTGGCGCACCTGCAACGGAAGTGCATCACATATTGCCTAGGGGTAGAGGTGGAACAAGCAAATTAACCAATCTAGCATGCTTGTGCAGATACTGCCATAACAATTTAGCACATGGAGTATTTGCTAAAGAAACAAAAAGGAAGCTAGAAGCGATCATCAAAGAAAGGACAAAACGATATGAAGAAAATTGATGTAGTTGAACTGTACGTAAGAAAACGTATTGAGTTGTTAGAACGAGTAAATGGTGAATATAAAATCAATCAAAAAGAAATCAATGAATTAATGGATGTACTAGATGTTATCGGAAAAGTTAATTATGCAAAACAAAAACAAGACGATAAAGAATTAGGACTTTTAACAGATACGCTAGATAAGATTGATGAACTCTTGTCTAAAGTGGAAGAAGATTAGCCTATGGCAGAACGCAGAATGATGGCAAAATCCATTATAAAGTCAGACCAATTTCTTGATATGCCAGCTACAACACAAAACTTATACTTTCATATGTTACTTGATGCCGATGATGATGGGTTTGTAAATGCACCTAAATCTATCATGCGAATAGTTGGTGCTAAAGACGATGATATGAAGTTGTTAGTGGCTAAACAATTTGTAATTGGTTTTGGTAGCGGTGTTATCGTAATCAAACATTGGAAGATACATAACTACATACAAAGTGATAGATACAAGCCTAGTTTACAACCAGAGCGAGCATTGCTAGATATAACAACAAACAAAGAATATACGTTGAATACAAGTGATGTATCCAGTATGGATACAGAATGTATACAAAGTGTATCCGTAGGTAAGGTAAGTATAGGTAAGGTAAGTATAGGTAAGGTTAGGTTAGATAAGAATAATAATGAGGAATGTGAAAAATCACATTCCAAACGCAAGCGGTTTAAACCTCCTACTCTTGAAGAGGTGGAAGAGTATTGCAAGGAGCGTAACAACGGAATAGACGCACAATACTTCATTGATTATTACGAGGCAAGAGGGTGGGAACTTTCAAAAGGTAGAAAAGTTAAAAGCTGGAAACATTGTATTAATACATGGGAGAAAAACAACTTCAACCGAAAGCCTGTAAATAAGAACAGTAAAGAAGATACATTAAACGATATGCGAGATTTGATGAACGAATATGGGGGTGTAAATGAACAATCAAATGAACCATCAACAGAAGATACTGGAAGCACTATTGATATTGAGTACAGGGTGGAACACTAGCCCATCTAAAGAAACAATCAAGCTATATGTACATCAGTTATCATATGCTGATCCATTAATTCTACAACGAGCCATGCTAAATCTGTTGAGTAAATGTAAATTCTTACCATCATTTGCAGAAATAGAGAGTGAGTATAAAGAACTTGATAATTACATCAACGGAAAAGAAGAAATGATGACTGCACAAGAAGCCTATGGGGTAGTCGAAGATGCAGTTAGACTGTATAGCTATGAGCATGGGTTGAAACATTTAGACGGAATAATAAAACAGGCAGCACAAACAATATGGAGTGCATTTAACCCTTGGAGTGGTGATTATAATCGTGCTGCTTGTATGTCTCAATTTGTCAGATGCTATGAAGAGTTAGTAAAAAGGAAAAACAAAAACGATGAAAAAGCATCTGAAATCAAGAATGATGGATTGCTTTTAGAAATGAAGATGAAGAAAGAGGAAGAGCGAAAGCAAATAGAAGCAGGCAATGCACAAATCAAAATGCTACCTAATGGACATTTAATTGAAACAGTTAAAGAGGAACGTAAGCCAGTAGATTTGAACGCAGTATTAGATAATGCTGACATTTCTGAAAGAGGTAAAGCATTACTACGGCAAGCAATAGGGAGATAACATATGGAATACATGGGAAGTATAAAAGTGGAATTTAGTATTAGCACCAATATCGATGCAGAAACAGAGGGGCAAGCGTGGCACAAGTTACATCAGATTATCGACTATCTGAATGACAATGTAACAATCGACTGCAAGTTAGGTAGTGAATACGATGTGAGCGTTGATGAGTGCAACGTAGAACCCAATTATATAAGTGAGTACTAGGTATGAAGAAACACAAAATGGTAATCCTAATCGAAATACCACTCAATGTGGAAACCGAGCAGGAAGCAACAGAGCAAATGTCAATGTTAATGCAGGCAAATGTAAAAGAGTTTGAATGTATGCATGACATGATAAGAACGTACAAAGGCAAGATTAATATTGAAAGGAAGTTAATTTAATGAATAGTGTACAAATTCTAGGCAATCTAGCACGTGATCCTGAATTACGTTTTACAAAAACAGGAAGAGCCGTAGCGACTTTCACAGTAGCAGCGACTAATACATATATTGATAGTGCAACCAACGAAACAAAAGAACAAACTGCTTTCATTAATTGCGTAGCATGGGGTAAGACAGGCGAAGCCGTTGGTGCATGTAAGAAAGGCGAACGGCTATTCGTAGAGGGAAGAATACAAACACGTTCCTATGAGGATAGCAACGGCCAAAAGCGGTATGTAACCGAGGTAGTTGCTAATTTCGTAGGACGAAAATTAGAGGGTGAATTTGATGGCGGTAGTAACTTTGATAGTTTTGAAGCCACAAATCAAAATGAAAATATTCCATTCTAGGAGGAATAGCTATGCTAGTAAAAGATGAAACAAAATATTGTTGGTGTGAGGATGAAGTAGCTGGCGAACCGCAAGATAGCATTAAAGGTGCCATCGCGGATTATGTAGATAATGAATATAACTATGGTGATTTTGATGTTTTAAGTCGAGAAGAATTGTTACAAACAACAATAGAAATAGGTCATCCATATCGATATGTACCTGAGATAGATGGTGAACGAGTAATTTGGAATGTGTGTGATTACGATTTAAGGGATGTGAATACAGAAATGTAGGTTGTCATGGAAAATGTACCGCCTACCAATCGTATAAACAGGAAAAGAAACAACAATTTGATAATGCAGTAATGAGAAATGACATTACCGCATACATAGGGGATAACGTGATGAGAATAAGAAAGTGCAATCGTAATAAGAAATACGGATGCACAGTACATGATTAGAGGTTTGGAGATAAATATGTACGAATTACAAGAAAAAGCAATCAATGCAGCAAGAACAGTATTAATTACTAGATTTAGTTATAACGCTAATCAATTAAGACTTAGGGATATGTATGTAGTGTGGTTTTGCAAAACGTTACAAAACTGGAAAGCGTTGATAAGTGGTGTACATATCAAAGAGTATATCGAAGTTACATATAATGGCGATAAGAAAGAAACATATGTTGATGTGTATCAAAAAGCGTGTAATGAATGCTTGATGGATTTTGGTGATGAAGATTGCCAATAAACAGTAAACAAAAAGGTGCTAGGGGTGAACGTGAATTTGCTAGTCTATGCAAGGAACATGGATTCGATGTAAGGCGAACGCAACAGTATTGTGGGAATACAGGTGATGCCAGCGATTGTGTTGGATTACCTAATATCCATATCGAAGTAAAGCGTGTACAAGCATTGAATATAGACAAAGCAATGGCACAAGCGATTCACGATAGCGAACATAAAAACGTGATGCCAATCGTGGCACATCGTAAGAATAATGCTAAATGGTTAATCACCATGAGGGCGGATGATTGGTTTGAAGTATATAAAGGAAGCAGGTATAGCGATGATACCTACTAATTGTCAAAACTGGTTAGCACTCGGTGCTTGCGTATATGCAGATATGAGTGTTAGTAAAGCATTACGCATGCTTGGATTGGTTAATTTCACAAAAGGAGTTAAACAAAATCATCGAAAGCCGATTGATGTGGATAAATCCATAGAGTTAAGAGAACAAGGAATGACATATCAGAAAATAGGCGAAATTATGAATGTATCTTTTACAACGATTAGAAAAAGACTAATAGAAATCGGATACAACGAGGTGAAAAAGTGAAAGTAAAGTTAATGAATGAGTACGCAAAATTGCCTACTCGTGGTGATGTAAATTCTGAATTACCGCAGGTATCAGCAGGGTTAGACTTATATTGCCCTTTTAACGTAAGGGTACCTGCTGACAGCAAGAAAAAAATTCCATTAGGTGTGGCAGTTGAAATTCCACATAATCACATGGGGTTATTAGCACCAAGAAGCAGTATGAGCAAAACACCTCTAAGATGTGCTAATAGCGTAGGGGTAATCGATGAAGATTATAGAGGTGAGTTGAGCATCGTGTATGAGAATGTATCGTGTAAAGATTATGAAATAGCACGAGGTGATCGCATCGCACAATTAATCATCGTACCAATCGCTATTGTAGATGTAGAAGAAGCACAAACACTAAGCGAAACAGAACGTGGCGATGGTGGATATGGTAGTACTGGCAAGTAAAAAGACAGTAGATAGACAGAAAAGACAGTAAAAAAGACAGAAAGTAGACAGTAAAAGGAGAAAACAAACATGAATAAATTAGTATTAGCAACAATGATTATGGGTGCAATCGGTGGCAATGTATTGGCAAATGGTGTGGTTACAGGGCCTGTAGAACCTAACGCACAAGCACCAGTAGTAAGCGGTTACAATTCAGTAGCCGTAGGGGCAAATACAGTAGTTACAGGCACAAATACAATCGCAATTGGCCGTGATAATAAAGTAACAGGAAATGATAGTGTTGTAATCGGTGGTGGTAACGGAACAATTGAAGCTGACCAAGCAAGCGTAATTGGTTACAACAATTACGTAGGCAATAATAAAGAACAAACTGTACTAGGTGCTAATAACACTGTAGACAATCAAGGTGCGGTAGTAGTAGGCACACATAGTGTAGTGCGTGGTATTGATGCTGTAGTCATTGGTAATAATGCAGCGGCACCTATCCAAAATAGCGTTGCGATTGGCACAAACAGCCAAACTGACAACCCTGTAGGTGTTCGACAAGTTGTATTAAATGGTGTAACTCACGTGTTCGCAGGTGAAAGTCCTAATAGCGTAGCATCCTTTGGCAGTAAGAAAAGCGATACATATAGCGGAATTAGCAATTACAATAGACAACTGCACAATGTAAGTGCAGGCCGTGTGGACCCTAGCAGTTTAGATGCAGTAAATGGTAGCCAACTGTTCGCTGCATATGACGAGATTGAAACAAATGGCACACACATTGCGAAATTACAAAAAGATGTAAATTGTTTAGATAAACGAGTAACACGAAATACTACAAATATCTCTAATTTGACCTCTAAGATGGATAATGGATTTGCAACGATTAATAACACTCTAAATACTACAAACGAGCGTGTAGGGCAAAATAGCCAAGCCATTTTGAACAATACGGATAGAATTAATAACCATGAAACACGTATTACAGATTTAGAGCGTAATACAGTAGGTCAAATCTCAAACGTGATGCATGAAGTAGCAAAAGCTGGTGCATCTAATGCTGCACTAAGTGCGTTACACTACCTAGGTTACAATTCTGATGATAAATTAACATTTGCGGTAGGCTACGGCCACTACAAAAACGCAAATGATGTAGCACTTGGAATGTTCTATGCACCAACAGAACACGTAATGTTTAGTGTAGGTGCTACCCTAGCAAATAAGATGATTAATGCAGGTGTATCTTTTAGACTTGGTAAAGGTAGTGAATACGAATTAAACCACAAAGGCAAAATCAAACAGCTTGAAGAGTTGGTTACTCAATTGGTAGCGGAAGTTGAAGAATTAAAGGCTGGTAAATAATATGTGTACACCAATAGGGAAATATACAGGTGATATAGACAAACTACAGACGAAAACAAAAGATTTCAAAGCAATGGCTAATATGAATGCAGAAAATAACAGAAAAGCAATTAGATTTGCACAAGAGTTATTCTTTAATGCGATCATGGGTGTATCGCTAGTAGTTTTAATATTTGGTTTTGTGATTTTAATAAAAGTATTGGTTGGATAAGATACAGGCGGTGAAATATCCGCCTTATCATAAGAGGTTGATATGAATATTTTTAGAGATTTTTTAGAAAGACCAACGGCTGAAATAATGGATGGTATATGTTGCGCTTTAACTATAATACATGGCGATGATGTATATAAGCCAATAATGAGAAGAGAATATAATTGTTTAGTTGCTGAATATCATATAAATGGTGTTGTTGTTAGTGTCCTGATGAGTATTCTGGAACTAAAAGAAAGAAGAATATCATTAGAGGAATATGCGAGAAATATACGAAAAAGAGCGATTAATGAATATATTGATCATGTTGAGAGTAGCCGTAAAGAAGAATGGAACAATGCGTTGAAACGATGGAAAGAAAAACAAGAGGATAACAAATGTTAGGTTATAGCGGATATACAGAACATTCTGATTATTACATAGCACCGCATGACACATGGGAGAGTGCGTTTGGATTTCTAAAACAACTGGCTTGTGAAAGCGGCGATGATGAATTTTGTATTGGTGAAATGCAAGATGATTTACAAGACAACGGAATGTTTATAAAAAAACGTGAAGTGGTACAAATGGAATGAAGATAAAGGAGAATGGGAACATGAACGATAAAGCATTTACAGATGAACTATTTAAACGCATGTATGATTTAGGGTTTAGAAAAGCAGAAATTGAAGATGATACACTGTTTTTCTTTGTAAACGAAAGAGATTATCTATGTCCATTTTCACCACGTGTACAAGTGAAATGTACATGCTTTGAAGAAAAAGACCAGCTAATTGATGTGGCTGAATATTTGAATATCGTTGATTGGTCGAAAGTGGCGGTTGATACACCTATATATGTTAGAGCATATAAGGGTAATACTTGGGAAAAACGGCATTTTGCATTTTTCAAGGATGGAAAAGTATATGCTTGGTTGAGTGGTGTAACATCTTGGACTGCTGAGAATACTAACTATGTATTTAGTTGGAAAGATGCAAAACTAGCAGAGGTGTAAATATATGAAATGTAATGGTGCATTTAAGGATTGAGGTGATTTGTATTTGAGCGAACTATCAAAGGAAGAAAAAAGGTTAATAAATAGTGCTAAGGAATATCTAAAACCTTTGAAAACAGTAGATAAAGACCTTGAGTTAATGGCTATGGAAATAAAGCAATTGCAGAGCAACATAACAACGATCAGTGCTATTGACTATTCCAAAGACAAAGTGAGCGGTGGCGGTGTTCCATGTGGATTAGAAAATAGTGTAGCAAGGTTTGTTGATACTGAAAAAGAGCAACGCAGACGGATTGATGAATTAACAGAATACAAATGCGATGCAGTAGATTTACTTACTAAGTTAGAAGCAGGTATAGGTGGTAAAATGCTGAGGGCTGAATACCTATTAGGTATGACTGCGCAACAAGCATGTTCAATGTATAAGGGAATGTTTGAAGAAAGACAGGCTAAACGATATAGGGATGAAGCATTTATAGAAGTGGCAAAAAAGATGACATCAAATGTCATGAAATGTCAGTAATTGTCAGTATTCATGGCTAAAAACATATAGTAGAATATAAGGTGTAAGAGTTGCCAATGAGCAACTCACAAAACTAAATAGCAATTGAGGTGCGGTTTTATATTTTTATATTTGAAAATCAATTACGAATTGTTTCTAAGCTCATAAAAGAAATAGTATTTTTTATTGCACCACACCGCACCTCTACAATTGCACTTTGTAACCTAATACCGCATATATAGTCCTTTCCAATGTTGCAAATAATACCTATACGTTTCATGAGATAAAACCTTTAAGCGAAAAAAATGTTACATACTACAAACAACTAGCGGTATTAGTTTAGAGAGTGCAATTGCGTACTGAAAACTAAAGCTATATATGTTCCATTAAGAACCGAGTATCTTGGTTAGTGATAATTAGCGAGTGCTAGCCGTGATTACAATTCATATACTCGTGTTGGCGAATAGCTAACTATATAACTTTGGTTTTGAGTATGCAATAAAAATGAATAAAACTATCACATAATGAGGTATATCCACGGCGATATATCTCATTTTTTGTATAAAGTTATCAAAAAAGGGAGAAATGATGACTGATATATTGTGTTGTAAGCGTAAATACTTAAACAACAAGAAAGGGAAATGTACGGCTAATGTCATTGAGTATGATGGATTATGCCAAACATATATTACACAGGGGAATGCAAGAAAAAGCACATGCGGATTGTGTGTTAGATCTAATGGAAAGCTAAAACGGAAAGGTGGTGAAGTACTAAAATGATTAAAGCGATTAAACAATTCATTAAGGATAGAGCATTGTTTAAACAGGCGGCACAAGATTTAGATAATAAAGATTTACAGGCAAAAGCAAAATATGCGTTTGAACATAGAGATGATAACGTATTAAGTATTATTGATTGCCTAGCCATTGTGTGCGGTGTATTGATTATAGTCGGTATTGTGTGGTGCTTAATGTGAATTATCAGCCAACGATAAAGAAGCTGCTTAAAGCGTTGCAGATGAACGGCAGGCGGTATGTAGTAGATGTAAGGCAATCATGGAGCAAATATGATAAGCCTTGTAAAGTATATATCGTCAATCGAATGTACACAGAGGAAGAGTATAAACTGACATTTCCTCACAAGTACAAAAAGGGCAAGACCTTTAAACAAGGACAACTTTATAAGAAAGAAAGTGAGTATAGCAGTACTAAGCAACATGAAGTACTGCTATTTTTAGTTAAGACATATAAAGGTGGTGATTGATATATGGCAGATGCTAACACCTTAACAGAAAAAGAACGTATTTTTGCAGATGAGTATATCAAGACTACCAATGCAACACAGAGTGCTATCAAGGCTGGATATGCAGAGAATAGTGCAAGCGTAACTGGAAGTAAGATGCTAAGAAAACCTAAGGTACGACAATATATAGATGCAGTCATGAACGAGCGCAGTAAAAACACAATCGCAACGGCTGATGAAGTGCTAGAGTATCTAACTAAGGTAATGAATGGCGAAGAAAAAGATGTATTCGGTTTGGATACATCAATTGCAGATAGAACTAAAGCAGCTGAGTTGTTAGGTAAACGGCACATGCTATTTACTGAAAAAGTGAAACTTGATGCAGAAATAGAGATTGATATATCCGACCGCATGAAGCAAGCAAGGGTGAAGTCAGATGAAGTACAACAAGGCACAACTGATTGATGCGTTGGGTTCGTTCACGCATGATCCATTAGGCTTTGTATATTTCTCTTTTCCTTGGGGTGAAAAAGGAACTCTGCTTGAAAACTTTGAGGGGCCTGACGAATGGCAAGTTAAGGCTTTCAAGAAAATAGGTGAGGAATTACGCAAGGGAAAGTCATTAGCTAAGGCAATACAAATAGCCGTTGCATCTGGACATGGTATCGGAAAATCAGCGTTTTCATCAATTTTAATTCTATTTGCTATTGCTACACATGAGAATACAAGAGGCGTAGTTACTGCTAATACTGATACACAGTTAAAGTCTAAGACTTGGGCGGAACTCAACAAGTGGTACAACCTGTTTATAGGTAAAGAGTTATTCACATACACCGCAACCGCATTGTTTAGTGCTGATAAGCAGTACGAGAAAACGTGGCGCATTGATGCTATTCCTTGGAGTGAAAGTAATCCAGAAGCATTTGCAGGCTTGCACAATCAAGGTAATAGAATACTGATTGTATTTGATGAAGCGTCCGCAATATCTGACAAGATATGGGAAGTAACAGAGGGTGCTTTAACCGATAAAGAAACGGAAATCATATGGTGTGTGTTTGGCAACCCTACACGGAATAGTGGTAGGTTTAGAGAGTGTTTCAGAAAACATCGTAACTATTGGACTACATATCAGATTGATAGCCGTACTGTTAAAATATCAAACAAAGCCAAGTTGCAAGAATGGGTTGATATACATGGTGAGGATAGCGACTTTGTAAAAGTGCGTGTAAGAGGAATATTCCCTAGTGCATCGGATACACAATTCATATCCGCATCAATTGTAGACGAAGCACAAAAGCGAATGTATAGAGTTGGTGAATTTAACAATTTACCTGTAATCATCGGTGTAGACCCTGCATGGACTGGTGGCGATACATTAGAAATCGTAATGCGTAATGGCTATTCTATGAAGTGCTTGGCAACGATTGAAAAGAATGACGATGATATGCGTATGGCTAACCTCATAGCGCAGTTTGAAGATGAATATAAAGCTGATGCAGTATTCATAGACCAAGGGTACGGCACTGGTATTTACAGTATCGGTAAGTCGATGGGTAGAAAATGGCGATTAGTTGCCTTTGGTGGTGCATCGCCTAACAATATGTACCTCAATATGAGAGCGTATATGTGGGGTGAAATGAAAGAATGGCTAAAAGAGGGCGGTTCTATTCCACCTAATGACCAAGGGTTATATGACGATATAACAAGTCCTGAGGCTATCATTGATAAGAATGGCAGAATACAACTTGAAAGCAAGAAAGACATGAAAGAGCGTGGCTTACCATCACCAAACAAAGGCGATGCATTAGCCTTGACCTTTGCATTTAGGGTCAATAAAAAAGTAAATGGCAATCACAGAAGAGTAGCGAATACAGAGTACAAACCATTTGGGTAAAGGGGGAATGTGAATGTGTATGAAAACTAAGACACCAAGTATTACTACACCAGCACCTGCACCAGTTGCACAGACTGATGACATGACGCAAAAGAAAGATGAACAATGGTTCACCGATAAAAAGCGTAAGAAAACTGGGTATGATAGTACAATCTTGGCTAGTGCTTTAAATCAAGCAACAGGCAAAACAACATTAGGCGGTTAACATGAGTACTATCTTATCGAGCCTAGCAAGGCAACCTACAGAAAAGCCTGCAACTAAACCAAAAGACTATAAAAAAATAAAAGCTAAATTCAATCAGATGTTCACTAATCGTCAAAAGTACGTTGATAAATGGAAGATGATTAGAGATTATCAGTTGCCATTCCTCGGTGTATTCGATGGTGAACAAGACCAATCAAAGTTGTATACCGATAAAATCCTTACTGGTATTGCATGGGAAAGTTGCCAAATATTTGCCAGTGGTGTAATGAGTGGAATGACACCGCCTAGCCGTAAATGGTTTAAGCTAACCATGGAAAATACGGATATGGCAGCGAATAGTGATGTAGCGAAAGTGTTAGATGAACGTGAAGAAATATTGTATGCAGTATTTGCAAAATCCAATTTCTACAATGTGGTTCACCAAGTCTATATGGAGCTACCATTCGGACAAGCACCTATGTCAATCATGCCAGATGGTAAAGTTGGTGTACGTTTCACGTCGTATCCAATCGGTACTTACGCATTAGAATGTAACGCTAATGGTGAGGTTAATACATTTGGGCGGAAGTATAACATGACTTGCGACCAACTCGTTGAAGAGTTTGGATATGATAACTGTACCGACACGATTAAAAACGCATACGATGACGGCAAGGGTAATGCAACAGTATATACTGTTTGTTGGCTAGTATGCGAAAACAAAGACCGCAACGGAAAACTAGGCAACAAGAACATGCCTTACTCCTCTATTTACTGGGTTGAGGGGAGTAGAGACGATGAAATCTTGCGACATAGTGGCTATGAAGAATGGCCTATTCCGATTGCACGGCACACCACACATGATCTAAATGGTTATGGTAAAGGTAGTGCATGGTTTGCACAATCTGATGCAATGATGCTGCAAAAACTTGAACTAGACCGACTAACTGCTATTGAGTTAGGTGTGAAACCACCTATGGCCGTTACATCTGATGTAATCGGTAGTGTATCACTATTTCCGGGTGGTATAACCGAAGTCGATACAGGCGGTAAGGTTGAGCCTATCTTCAATGTAGGTATCAATTTAGATTGGATAATGCAACAAATCATTGAAGTTAAAGACAGTATCAAGCGTGCATATAGTGCTGATTTATTCCTTATGCTCGACAACATGGACAACGGCCAAATGACGGCAAGGGAAGTAATGGAACGCACGCAAGAGAAACTACAACAATTAGGGCCTGTAGTTGAAAGGCTACTATCTGAATTTCTTAATCCGATTATCGAACGCACCTATGCGATATTAGATCGTGCAGGTGTATTTCCGCCAATTGATGAAGCATTAGCGGAAGAGTTAAACGGCCAAGATGTGAAGATAGAGTATATTTCGCCGTTGGCACAGGCACAGAAAGTATCATCATTAACTTCTATAGAGCAGTATTTCGCATTCTTGATGTCATTGGCGCAGGGCAATCCTAATATCCTACAAAAATTCAATTTTGAGGAAGCGGCGGATTATTATGGTGTTAACCTCGGTGTACCTGCAAAAGTAATTGTATCCAACGATGAATACCAAGCTAAGATGGAAGAACAACAACAGGCGCAACAAGAACAAGAGGAACAAGCACAAATGATGCAAGCAGCACAATTAGCACCTCAAATGGCTAGTGCAGCAAAACAAGCAACCGATGCAGCAAATGATGGAAACCCTGTAATGCAACAATTAATGGGAATGGGTGTAGGTGTGTAGATGAAAACTAAACAAGAACGAATACGAGAGCGTGATATTGAGGCTCTTAACCACGTACTAAGTACTGAACTTGGTAGGTGGTTTTTTTGTAGGCTTTTAGACCATACCAACATATTGAAACAATCATTCACAGGTAATTCAGAAACGTTTTTTAATGAAGGAAAACGCAAAGTTGGTCTAACTTATATGAATATGCTCGGACATATTGGGGATGGTGTTGAGGGTGTAAAGAAGTATCACCAAGCACAACTTGAATATATCCAACAGCAAAAACTATTTAACGATTTAGAAAAGAAAGGTGAATAAACCACATGGCAGAAGAATTAGAACAAGGCACGAATGATAACACAACGAGTGCGGAAAGTGGTACACCACAAGAACCGAACACACAAGATAACAAAAACACGATTTTAGGCGGTAGTGGCGGTGATACTAACACCGACCAACCTGCAGAACCTACTGTATATGATTTCTCTACTGCATTTGATGGTGGTGAAGTAGACCAAACCATCGCAGATGAGTTTTCCGAAATGCTTAATGGTGTAGGTGCTACACAAGAGCAAGCAGTAGAATTGGCAAAATTCGGTAGTAAATACGCTGCTGATTTAGTGAGTGCTTATGAAACACAAAAGCAACAAGCATTAGATGAACAGTACAAGGGATATGCAGCAACCGCAAAAGAAACATTAGGGGTTAAATTTGATGAAACTGTAAGCCAAGCGGCCGCTGGTGTAGAGGCAGTAGAAAAGACAATTCCTAATATTCGTGAAATCTTGGCAGAAAACGGCTTGGGTAATCGGTTAGAAGTAATTCAACTATTCGCACACATTGCCAACATGGCAAGCGAAGATAACAACGCAGGTAATGGAAGCCCTGCAAATCAAATTACAACAGAAAAAGATTTAGCGGATGCTATTTATAAAGACATGTAAAGGAGATTAATATATGGCAATCGGAGTAATGAACCCAACAATTTTAGATGTTACAAAACGCATGGAGGGTGATGGAACACTTGGCAATATCATCGAAATTATGGAGCAGACGAATGAAATTTTAACGGATATGACAATGCTTGAAGGTAACTTGCCTACAGGGAACATATCCACCGTTCGTACTGGTTTACCTAAAGTCGCTTGGCGGGTATTTAATGACGGCGTAGAACCAAGCAAATCTACAACTGCACAAGCAACTGATACTTGCGGTATGCTAGAGGCTTATGCTGTAGTAGACCGTGATTTAGCAGATATTTCTAACAACGCAAAAGAATTTCGCTTACAAGAAGATCGCGCTTTCTTAGAATCGATGAACCAAGAAATGGCAACTACGCTATTCTATGGCTCTAAGGCTATGCCTGAAAAATTCGTAGGCTTTACGCCTCGATATTCTGATAAAACTGCTAAAAGTGGTGAAAACATTATCGATGCTGGCGGTACAGGTGCTAACTTAACATCTATTTGGTTAGTAGTATGGGGCCCTAACACAGTACATGGTATTTATCCTAAAGGCTCTAAAGCTGGTTTCAAATGGGATGATGATGGCGTAGTCGATGTAACAACTAATGAAGGTAAGAAATACAAAGCGTATCAGACGCATTACCAATGGAAGAATGGCTTGACCGTTCGTGATTGGAGATATGTTGTTCGTATCTGCAATATCGATGTAACTAAATTGACTAAAAACGCAGCAACAGGTGCAGACCTTATCAACCTAATGATTGATGCAGAGGAAAAAATCCCTAACTTAGGTATGGGTCGTGCGGTATGGTACATGAACAAAACTGTTCGTGGCTACTTGCGTAAACAACTCAACGAGGGCCACAAATACCAAACTGCTGCAGGTCAAGAACCAGGCAGGATTACAGTTGATTTCAATAGTACACCAGTTAGACGTACTGATGCGTTGATTATTGGTGAAGAACAAGTTAGATAATTAGGGGGTAACGATATATGCTATTAGATAAAGAGAATATTTTTTACAACAAACAAGCCATCACATCCAATACATCCTCACCTGCAGTATATAACGGTGGCGGTGATGCATATAAAGCACCGTGGCTCGTAATTCGTATCGATAAAGATGTAACTGGTACACCATTATTCAATGTGTATACATCCAATAAGGAAAATATGGAAAGTGCGGTATTGCTACATGGTATTACATTACCTGCAAATGCTAAGGCTGGTACTGAAGTTGTAACACGTTTAGGTACAGGTGCTAAGCAATACATCAAAGTTAATGCCAACAACATGACAGGCGGTACTATTTCCGCATTCTTAGTGTTTGATGTGAATATGGTTTAAGAGGTGTATTATGTTAGTAACAACTAAAAAGAAAATTTACTTGTGCGAATACGGCGTGGTTGAAGAAGGAACAGAAATAGATGTTTCTGATGAAATCATCGAACAGTTTGGTGAAGAAGTGTTTGATAGCATCGTAAAAGAAGATGAAGAACCTGTTAAAGATCCAAAGGCGAAATCTAAAGTTAAAAAAGAGGAAGAAACTGCAGAATAACAGAATGAGGGGTGCTTATGCATCCCTCTTTTTTACTACAAAGGGGGCAATATGACACCTACTGATATTTGTAATATGGCTCTTAGTCTTATCAATGGCGGTAGGATATACGGCCTTGATGAAGAAAACGAAACTGCAAGACAGTGCAGGCTACACTACGATGCTACACGAAAGATGCTATTATCACAGTTTGAGTGGAATTTCGCACGAAAGCGTGAGAAGTGCATCCAATCAATGCATAAATTGGATGGCTATCAATTTGTATATGCATATCCTGAAAAGTGCTTACGTATTTTAGGGGTCATTCCTAAAGGGGAACGATTTAGAGCGGAAAGCCAAAAGGAATATGATGTATTTACTTTTGACGATAACACAAAGTACATAGTGAGCGATGTACCGCTTGCGTACATTGACTATGTGTACGATGTGAAAGATATAGATATATTTAGTCCTGTATTTGTACAGGCTTTAAAATCAAAAATGGGTGCAGAATTGGCCATGCCATTAACTGGCAATAGTGGTTTATTCGACCAATGCTATAAACTCTATCAAGCAGCAACGCAAGAAGCCAAGAGTTTGAGTGCTAAAGAACGTAGGCAAGATATGCCATATATTTCTAACTATGTAAAAGCAAGGAGTTGGTAATCATGAAACCAATGTATATTTCACAACTTGCATTTACAACAGGTGAAATTTCACCAGATGTATCTAGGCGGTATGATCTCGACCAATTTAAAAGTGCGTTACTGTTAGCAGAAAATGCAGTCATTCGTCCATATGGTGCAGTGGCTAGACGGCAAGGTTCAGAATATATAGGGCAGGTTAAAAACAAGGATAAATATACACGGCTATTTGAGTTTACGGCAGAAAAGAATAAATCGTTTCTACTTGAAATCGGAGAACAGTATATCCGAGTGTGGCGGAATGGTATCTATACAGGTATAGAACTAGAAACACCATTTGAAAGCGATGTAGTCGATAAATTGAACTGCATCCAAAGTGGTGATGTAATGTTTATTTGTAGTGGTAAATACCCTGTTAAAACGCTATCACGATATAGTGATACGGACTGGAGATTTGATACATACAAGTTATCAGAGCAACCATACGGCGAAGTTAACATCGACAAAGAAAGTACTGTAATCTTAAATGGCGATACATTAACCGCCACAAAAGATATATTCAACGCTGATATGGTTCATTCTGTAATGCAGATCGAACACTATATGAAATCGATTACAACATGCAATACTGGTGAAGTTATAACAACTGTAACTCCGCTTCACCGTGGCTGGAGTATTGGAACAACAGTGAAAACTGATTACCATAACATTGATTATAATGTAGAACAGTTTAGTAGCGATGAGGATTTATCATGGAAATTTACAACGCATGGCACATGGAATGGTACTGTTAAAATTCAAATCAGTAATGATAATGGCACTACATGGAAAGATTACAGGGTGTATACATCCAATAATGACTACAACGTAACCGACACAGGCAAGGTTACACCTAGTGCTAAATTGAAAGTTGTATCTGATTTAAAAGGCGGTAGCGTTAATGTAGACTTATCATTCTTGCCACATTCTAATTATGGCGTAGTTGAAATTAAAGAATTTGTTGATAGTAAGCACGTTAAAGTAAATATATTGAATAGCGTTGTAGATAACGAAGCCACCTCTAAATTCAGATTTGGACAATGGGGAAAAGGCCTTGGTTATCCTCGTGTATGCACGTTTTACCAAGATAGGTTTATCCTAGCATCTAGCTTTCAATATCCTAACTACATATGGTTTAGTCGCACAGGTGATTATTCAAACTTTGGTGTAGAAAAGGTAGGCGGTACGATTACAGATGATAGTGCAATCACACTACCAGTAATTAACCGCAAAATGTATGACATTAGACACTTGATACCTGCTAATGACTTATTGATTTTGACTAGCGGTAACGAATGGATTATAGACGGCTCTAAGACTATCACACCGACTAACTGCAATCTACGCACACAAACCCAACGTGGTGCATCTGAATGTGAGCCACAATACATAGGGAATAGATGTGTTTACGTTCAAGCTCGAGGGTGTGTAGTACGTGATATGGGTTACTCTTATGAAAGTGATAACTACACAGGGGCTGACTTAACTCTATTCGTTAAGCATTTAACAAAGTATCGTAATTTCATTACCAGTGCTTATGCACAAGATCCAGATAGTATCGTTTACTACGTAACCGATGACGGCAATATTGATTGTCTAACCTACATACCAGAGCAAAAGGTGTATGCATGGTCGCACTTCACAACCAAAGGCAAATACAAATATGCTGAGAGCGTGGCAGAGGGCGAACAAGATAGTTTGTACGTTATCGTTGAACGTGATTTCAAAAGCGGTACAGTGATGTGTATAGAACGTTTTGAGCCAATGTATAACGCTGATAATAACAACGTGTATATGGATTGTTATATCCGACAAACTAGCACAGAGAATATCAGTACTATTACAGTACCTCATCTGATTGGTGAGGATGTGCAAATCGTTGTAAATGGTAGGGAACGGCCAATTAAGGAAGTACCACCTACGGCAATTATTAATATCGATGGTAAAGCACAAAGCGTAGCCGTTGGTATTAACTACACTACACGATTACGTATTCCAAGTATTGAAATGCAAATACAAGACGGCACGTTACAAGGCCGACTATTAACAATGAGTAGGCTATCACTCAATATCTTAAATTCGTTCGGCGGCAAAATTGGAAGAAACTTCAATCATATGGACGATATTTCATTACCGCCACTCAAGTTATATAGTGGCGATAAGGTATGTATATTGCCAAAATTCGATGGAGTGTACTCAACGGATGCATCTGTATGTATTTTGCATGAAAAACCTTATCCATTTAATCTTTTGAGCGTTACAAGAGAGGTAGAAATAGGCGGAGGATTCCCAAATGTTACAGGACTTTGAGATTTGCCCTGTAAGGCACACTTCATTAATTCATGACTTATATGTAAACTTACGAGCTATAGACACCTTAGAGGTCAATATAGCGAACCAAAATTTCCCGAATTATGGAAAAAATGATTTTGTAAGGGATATATGTAGTGATGATTACGAAAACCACATTGTAATTGAGAATGACTTACCAATAGCGGTATATGGTATCTCAAGAAAGCCAATTAATGGAATGTACTGCATTTATTTTTTAGGGAACAAAATACTAGATGCTAATTTGAAATTGCAAAAGGAATTTCTAAAGAGGAGTGACGCAATCATAAAAGAGTGGTTATCCACTCATGAATGTTTATTCAATTTCATACATAAGAACAATAATTGCTCAAAGAGATGGCTAACATCACTAGGGGCGGTTATTCATTCTGATATAACACATAACGGAATGGAACTATTTACATTGAGAAAGGGGGATGCGAATGTGTAATCCTATTGCATTAATGGCAGGTCAAATGGTTACGCAATTATGGGGCCAACACCAACAAACTAAAGCACAAACTGCAATGTATAACGCACAAGCACAAGCAGCGGAAGCCAACGCACGTATATCTGATAGGAAGCAACAGGATATTGCCAATCAAGCACTACAAGAGCGTGATAAGATGGACAATAAAATGCGGTTGATTGCAGGTCAGAATACGGCGGAAGCAGGCGCTACAGGGTTATCCATGAGTGGTACACCATTACAATTAATGGCTAGTAGCTACGATGAATACAACAAGGATATTAACAACTGGGAAACTAACAAGAATAACAGTATCTACAATGAATATCTTAATGGTGTTAATTACCGCAATGAAGCTAGTAGTGCAAGAGCAGCTGCATCCAATGCGAAAACGCAAGGGAGATTGCAAATGTTAAGTACTATATTGAGTACTGCATCAAGCATGTATGGTTTAAAACAACAATATGCAGGTGTTGGAGCAGGTGCTAATAAGTACAAAACTGTATATGGTGGTGATACAGATTACGATGCTATTAGTGGTTTGAAAAATGGTGATGACCTAAGAATGCAACAAGGTGTAGGACCGGGATCTATTGTAACTGTTCGTAAAGTTAGGAGATACAGATGAAGCTAGTCAGTTATGAGGGTGAACAAAAACTAAATACAGTTAATGGTAATGTTGCCAATACTGCTAGCGCTGCTGCATACGGTGTAGACCAACAAGGACTGAGTAACCTTTCAAAAGCGGTTGGTGATTTGGGAAATACAATGTTACAAATTCAAAAGCAAAAAGAAATGACTGATGTAGTTAATGCTACAAACGAATTTAACGCCGCTATGAATGATTGGATGTATAACCCAGATGATGGCGCTATGAATAGAAAAGGCGAAAATGCATTGAGCATCCCTGTTGATTATCAACTCAAAGTACAGGAATTGAATAAACAAATTGCTGATAAGTACAATTTCAAGTTAAAGGATAGTATTAATGCATTCAACAAAATTGTAGATACTGACAAGACAAATACTATCAACAATATCAACAAATATGTTAGAGGTCAGTACGAGGATAGTGCGTTGAAAGCACTAGATTTAAACGTACAAAGCATCGCTAACAATGGTGTTGTAAATGGTAGCCCAGATGCATTTGAACAGACTATGCATCAATTGAGCGGTAGCATCAAAGCGCAATTAACCAATCTTGGTTACGATGAAAACACAATTGATGTACAAGTTAAGAAAGCACAACAGAATACAGCAGTTACCATGATTGAAAAGAAAATAGCTGATGATGATTTGGACGGCGCAAATAAAATGATTAATGCGGCCGCATCATCTGGCTTAATTGATGAAGATAAAATCATGGGGTACAGACAAAAGGTTAAGAAAGCATCTGTTGTATTGGCTACATCTGATGATGCAGCTATTGATGAAGCAATCGGACAATTTGACCCTCATGATCCGAATTTGCTAGATAAGGTTACACAGACACTTTTTGATAAAGGGTTTGGTAAAACTACTGGTAGTACTGGAACAATAACAAAGGAAGCGTTTATTAAAGCTGTATCTTCTAACGAAAGCAGTAATAATGATAGTGCTGTAAATGGAGATAGTGGTGCATATGGGCGCTATCAAATAATGCCTGAAAATTGGCCAGAATGGAGTAAACAAGCAGGTATACCAGATGCTGATATGTCAGACCCAGAAGCACAAAAGAAAGTTGCTACATTTAAATTAGGTGAATACATAGATAAATATGGTGTTGAGGGCGCAGCTGTTGCTTGGTACGCAGGGGAAGGAACTGCTGCACAATGGGTGAAAGATGGCGCACAAGCCAATGTTCCCGGAAGTGGTGGAGCAGGATGGGATAAACCGCAATATAGTAATGGTAATGAATATCCTAGTATAAGACAATATGTGCTTAATACACTTGCTGAAATAGGTGGCGGTAAACCACAGGAAGAAACGGCTGCACAAGCGCAACAACGTAAGGAATTAATTCAACGTAATGTGGCTACACGTATTCAAAACCTACGCAGAAAAGAAGCACAAACTGTAGAAAACCAACGTGCAGAAGTTGCAGAAAAAGTAGCGGCAGTTGTAGCTAATGGTGGTACAGAAGCTGATGTACTAAAAGTTAAACAAGACTACGCAGCAACACATTCTGAATACGCTAGAGCGGAACAGGATAATTTAAATAGAATGCAGTTGAGCGTAAATAAAGCAGCACAAAACGCAATGAAAGCAAAAGAAAATAATGTGCTTGGTGTTAAGGCTGCAATTGCTAATGGACAATTCAAATCGCAAGGCGAATTAACAAATTTTCTTGGTGAAATGGGAGTGTATTTCACACCTGTTCAATTAAAACAAATTGATGATTATTACGCATCATATGCTAATGGTACTGGCGATTTTGCACCTAACATGAAAGGTATGAAAAGCACTATAGAGAGCATAGCAGGTAGAAAAATTGATGGTGTTGAATATCAAGGTGTGGCAACCGCAGTATATCCTAAAGTACAAGAATACAGAAATAAATATGGCACTGACCCATCACCTGCACAAATGGCTGAATGGGGAGCAGATGCAGTATCTCAACAAGCCATAGCATCCACTAAAACAGGTGAATTCTGGGGCGCAGGCAGAATGTCTAATTTCTTTGGTGGTAAAGGCGCAGCAGTTACATATACCAATGCACAATTAGCAGCTAATGGTATGTACGGCTTATACAATACTACTGGTGATGATGGTGAGCCATATTATGTATATAAAGATAGTAGCGGTCAAGAACACACGATAACACCGGAAGAATTAGCTGAAAGGTTAGGACAATAATGAGTGATTATATAATTACGCCGGAACAAGCAACAAACGGAACATTTGCGATAAAAGCAAAGGCGCATACTACGTTTGATGGTGCGGTACAACAAGAAACAACAGATAATTCATATGGTAAAGCTATCAGTAGTGCGGCAAATAGTGTAGGTGCATGGGTAACAAAAGACCCTAGCACGGCAACAGTCGACACGGATGCAATGAACGCATTGGCACAAACTGATGTTACACCGCAACAAAGCGAAAATTTTGTAAATAAAGCTAGTGAAATATTACAACCGGCAATGCATCGTGCGGAACAAATCTATTTATGGAATAAAGCAGATTGGGCGCAATCAGCACTTGATAGTGGTGAAAAACTAGGTATTAGTGCTGACCTTATCATGGCTAGTGGACAAGAGGGTATCAGACGAGCAGAAGCTGCTGCAGCACAAATTGAACGTGGTAGAACTATTCAAGAAGTGCGTGAAATGTATCCGGAACTTGAAAAGGTTAATTATAAAAACTCAGCGGAAGCGATTACTACGTTACAAAACCTTGAAGCAGTTAATAATACACGAGGTGTATTTGATGCGGTGCAACAAGGTATTTGGTCGATGAATGATCAGATTAAATTAGGGCAAGTTGGCTGGAAATTATCTCAAACTACTGATAAATCAGAAATCGAAGATTTAACAAAAGAGATGGAACGCTTGCAATCGAACCTAAAACAGTATAGACAAACAGATGGAACAGATGCATTACAACAAGTTGTAGGTGCTACTGCTAGCCAAGGCTATATGATGGCTGCACAAGCTATCATGGGTTCTAATCGTGCAGCAGAGGGTATGGCATTAGGTGCAACAACTGGTGCTATTGCTACCGCTCCAGCTGGTGGTGAGGGTATTATTCCGGGTGCATTAATTGGTTTAAGCACAGGTGTTCAAGTTGGTATGGGTGAGCAAATGTACCAAATGTCATTTGGCACAAAATACATTGAACTCATCAACAAACGAGATGCACAAGGTAACAGAGTATATACAGATGATGAAGCTAGAAAATACGCAATGTCATTTGCTGCAGTTGATGCAGGTATAGAATTTGCATCATTTAAAGTGTTTGGTAAAGCCTTATCATCTGTTGCACCTAAATCTACCATGGCTAAAGCTATACAAAATGCTACAATTGATACAGCGCAAACATTTAGCCGTGGTATTGGTACAACAGTTGCACAAATGATGAAAGCTAATGTTAAAGCTGGCGGTTCTGAATTAGTTGAAGAGGGCTTGCAAGACATCAACGAAAAATTCCAACACAACTTATACCGCAATGCTAATGACCCAGAGGGAGTATATTCCATAGGTGATATGGCAGTAGGTGCAGGCGGTGCAATGTTACAAGCATTGCCAGCCGTTATTGGTTTAGGCGCAATTGGTGGCGGTGTTAGTGGTATTCACACTATGAAAGCCTTCCATGAATTTCAAAAGCTAACACCAGAAGAGCAACAACAAGCCGTGATGGCAGAACAAAATCGAAATGGTAACGCTATCATGCAAGCATTGAAACAAGATGCATCGTCAAACAAAATGGCAAAAGAAAACCCTGAGTTGTACGGAAAAATCGTACAAGCACAGGGCGATAATGTAGGTGTATCTACTGCATATGTAAATGTTAACGAAATGGCAGAAACAGAGCAAGGGCAACAAGCCATTAAGAATATGATTGATAGTGGTTTGGTAACGCAAGAGGAAGTATCGAAGAGCATTGAAGCTGATGCAGACATTCCTGTACCAATCGGGAAGTATGCACAATTAAGCGGTGGCTTGACGGAAGAAACTGTAAAGGCACTAGAAGAAAGCACATACTTTACTCGTGGCGGTATGTCTATGAAAACCCTTGAACGTGCAAAAGCGGAAGTGGAAGCCTTTAATAATAACCTAGTTGATGCAACAGAAAAGAAAGCAGCACGAGTTAAAGAAAGCATTATCCGTGATGAATTTGAGGATGCAAGCGATGTAGATCGTGAAGTACTAGAACAAGTATTCGCTAATCCTACACAAGTTAAACAAGCATACAATAACTTTTATAAAAACCTAGTACAAGAGTATCGTGAAAACTACGCAAGCGACTTTGACAATATGGACAATGATATTAAAGAAGCTACGGCAAGTGGTGTAGAGCCACAATGGTTGACTGATTACAAGTCTAACAATAGCGGTAAAGCACCACGCACGAATGCAGAACGTAGACGAGCAGCGTACCATTCAAGCGTAGCAAAAGCACAAACTGCATTTGCTGATAATGTGGAAGCACTCAACCAAAGTAATATCCATCATGCTGATATGGAACATACGCTACAACAAATTGAAAGCCTTGAACGATTGCACGACAAGATTTTTGCATTAGCCGATAACGATATAGCGTTACGGATGCAATTATCCAAAAGTGGGTATGATGTGTACAACAAAGTAGTTAAAGCGATTGGCGAAAGTACCGATAGAAAACAACGTGAAACGGCAAAAGCTAATGCGTTGTTAATGGCACAACATGCTGATGTAATGGCACAATATATGCGACAAATGGGCCGTGGTGGTTATACTGCTATGGATTATTTCCGTGATAGCGTGCGTATCAATATGAATGCTAAGTATGACAATCAAAAAGGTTATATGCAAATTAATCCAAATCTTGATTTGCAACAAAAATTAAATATTGTTGATTTAAACCATTTGTTTACAAATGCAAGCGTTTTGGATAAAAAGCAGCTAAAAAAATATATAAAGAATCTCGTTAATACCAATTGGAATGATAAGAATAATGAAACAATAGTTAACATAATACATTCATATAATGTTAACCATATTGCTAATGGTGCAAAGAAACCATCAAATAAAGAACGTAAAATTAGAAATACAGTTGTACATGATTTGAACAATATTTTAAACAATGCTGTTCTAGTAGAAACAACACCAAATACTAAAAAAACGCAAAATCCAACTACAAAAGGTGAAAAGCATAAAAATAATATAGATTTTTACCATAGATTGTATGTTCCTGTTAGTCTTAATGGGAATTTATACGTTATTAGATTAGTGGTAGAAGAGGATAAAAATAATATAGGTTTGCAACCTAAATTAACAGAATTATATGATATTTATATAGACAAAGAAGGATTACTACCGCCCCCTTCCGCTAATGGGAAGTCAAATGGAAGTAGTAATCCTTCTATTATTACTGTACGTGATATGCTTGAAAATGTCAAGCAGGCAGACAACCCAGATGTATATGTGAAGGAACCGAAAGACCAAATACAAACAAAAGAATTTAAAAAGTGGTTTGGTAATTCTAAAGTGGTTAATGCAGATGGAACGCCAAAAGTGATGTATCATGGAACACCTAATGGGAATTTTGATACATTCAAAAAAGGAGCAAACTACTTTACAGAGAATGAACAATATGCAGATAGATATCAAAATCCTAGTGCATCCTCTATTTCTACTGGTAAAGTGGTAGATAATCCAACGACACATGCTGTGTATATTAAAATGGAAAAACCATTTGATACAAGAGACTCTAAAGCAAGAGAAATATTTGAAGATGAGTTTCTAAACCAAGATGGTGGATATGATGAAGAAGGTGAAGAAACAGAACATAGTTGGGTTTCTAATGGTACTGAATTGAATGAAAACACAGGGTTGCCAGACTGGACGGATGCAGAAGACTTATACCATTTCATCAAAGATAAAGGGTATGACTATGACGGCATAATTGTTGATGAAGGTGCAGATGGCGGATATGGTAGTGCTGTTGTAAATCGTGGTGTAGCTTATTTAACTTTTGAGCCTAATCAAGTTAAGAATGTAAAAAATAGTGGTGAATTTGATATCAATAATCCTAATATGTACAAACAATCCGTTAATGGCATGACCGAAATCATGAGCGATGGTGAACGCATTATCAGCATTTTCAAAACTGCTGATAGAAGTACATTCTTACACGAAATGGGGCATGTATTCTTTGATGATATTCAAAAACTAGCATCTATGGACAATGCGCCTAGTCAACTTGTAACAGATTGGAACAAGTTGAAAGAGTGGAGTGGTTGGGTTGATGGTGAAAACGTAGATAACACCAAAGCACACGAGAAATTTGCACGAGGTTGGGAAAGCTACTTACGAAGCGGTGAAGCACCAACAAAAGGACTACAACGTGTATTCCGTCAATTCTCTAAATGGTTAACTCGTATTTATCGTAGCGTTCAACGCTTGGGTGGTGAAGTACCATCTGACATTAAAGATATAATGGCACGTATGATAGCTGCGCAAGATGATATTGAAAACTACGCACATGAGCAAGCATTAGAGCAATTTGAAAATACAAAATTGTATCAACAGTTGAGCGAAAGTGAACAGGCAAGAGTGCAAGGGTACATTGCTGACATTAAAGAAAAAGCTAAAGAACGTGTAATGCGTAAGTACATGAAAGAGTTAGACAATCGACCTATTAAAGAATGGGAAGAAGTGAAAGACGATGTACAAGCGGAAATCGAAAAGCGTTTAGTCGAAGAATATCCTATCTACAAAGAACACCAACGATATATGGCATTTGGTGCGGATGCATTGAAAGATACGCAGTACCAAACTATTGATGGGTTAGAAAAAGCGGAACGTGAGGAAACTGGTAGTACTTACGATGAAGCAGTAGCACAGGAAGTGGAAAACGCTAGAAATGAGTTTGTTAATGATCCGAACGCAGGTAAATCTAATCAAGAAATAGCCGAAGAAATGTTACTATCTAATCAAGGTCAAATGGAACTCACACAAGAAGAGGCACGTTTAATCAAAGCACATACTAATAAGGAACTAGCTAAAAACTGGGTATTATTGGATAAGTTGCAAAAGCTAGATGTAAATAGTGAAAACCTAGATGCAGAACTAGCACCGATTGAGCAAGAACTAACTAAAGAACAATTGCTACGAAAGGACAAAGCAAAAGTTGATAAAGAGTTAGGAAGTGTTTCAAAAGAATTAGATAAAGCCAATGATGAAATCGATAACCTAAAAGCACAACAAGAGCAAATCAAAGCACAGGCTAAAGAGCGTGAGTTTGATTTAAAAGATAAAAACAACGAATTATCTAAACGCTTAACGGCAATTACAAATCGATTAGATAAAGTGCTAGAGCAAAAAGAACGCTTACAAGATCGTATGCAAGAACGCATGGATAATAAAGTATTATCTAAGGAAGAACGAATTGAAAAGCTAATGGATACGTTGCAAGAACGTATTGATGCGGTTCGTGCAATTCGTGATGGTGGATTTGGTACTATTCCGAAATACATGGAACGTGCTAAAAATGAATTAGGCGATTTGACATTATCTCAAGCTAGCCAGTACAAGAAATACCAAAATCAAGCAGTACGAGATGGCAAGAAAGCAGATAGTGCATTGGCTACTGGGAAAGTGGACGAAGCATTACATGCTAAACAATCTCAAATGCTTAACCAAGCAAGAGCAAGAGTAGCGTTTGAAAATTCAAAAGCTATTAAGAAACTACGCACTAAACTATTAGACCAATTGAACCGCATGACACGTAGTCAAAACCCTATTATGATTGAACCTAATATGCGTTATTTCTATACACATATGGCATATCAAATGGGGTTGACTAAGTACGATGGCTTACAACCTGTTAATGGGTTTGACATGATGTCCGTGATTAAAGCACTCGATGCAGATGCTGACATTATGGGCGATAAGGAAGCGACTGTACAACTTGAACCATGGATATACGAAATGTTCGATGCTAAATCACCTAGAATGTTTAGCACCCTCAAAATGAGCGAACTCGAACAGTTAGAGGAACTCATGACGGGTATGTATAAAAGCGGTAGAACTCAATATGAGGGAAGCACACTAATCGATGAAAAAGGAAATAACGTTACATTTGATGAAGCTATATTCCAAATCATAGAAACTGCATCCGAAACGTTTGGTAGAGATAATGGGAATGTATTCAATGAGTTAAACAACCGCAGCCGTGCAGATGCATTGTCTAATACGTTAAATAACTTTAACTTATCATTGTTGAAAGCCGAAACATTCTTACGCAGATTGGATGGTGGAAAGAATGGCCCTGCAGTTAGATATATTTACGAGCCAATTAATAAAGCTACTCAGAAATTTAACGAGTACAAAGAAAAATCTATGTATAGATTGGCCAGAGATGTAAAAGCGGTATATTCCAAGAAACAACTATTTGATGTTCGTAATGATCATCTTTATAGCGTAGGCGAATTACGCAACGTTACCAAAGAGCAAATCATCATGCTTGCATTAAACTGGGGAACAGAAAAGAATAGACAACGTGCATTGGAAACTATCCAAAGTAATGAAGTAGAAATGGAACGAGCGTTCCAAGAATATATGACTGATAAGGACTGGGAATTTGTTATCCGCACATGGGAACATATCAATTCATTCTATGAAGAGCGTAGTAAGGTACAAGAGGAATTGTATGGTAATCCTTTGAAGAAAGAAAAAGGTATTACATTCACAATTGGCGGTAGAGAAATTCAAGGTCAATATTTCCCGATTGTTTACAATCCTAAAGTAAGTGCTAAAGTATCTGATTTCGAAACAGAGGATATTGCTAAAACGATGATTGCTAGCAATGCAATCTTTGGTACTGGTATGGGTGCTACTAAATCACGTTTGGATGTAGTCAAAGGCAAGTCCTTGATGCTTGATTTTGATGTTATCCCTAATGCGATTACAGAGGCTATTAACCACGTTACTATGCGTAAAGCGGTAACGGATGTAAATAAGCTAGTAGGCAATAGCCGTTTCCAAGAATATATAGTTGATAAATTTGGTATGGAAACCTATCAATTCTTGCGTACATGGGTTAGGGATAACTGGAAAGATGAAGCATCAAAAATGAGCGCAGTCGGAAGGTTATTAATGATACTCAAGAAAAACACAACAACCGCAGTTATGTCTGGCCGTGTATCGGTATCGTTGCAAAATGCGTTGAACATTCCTGTTGCCATGTATCGTATTGGTGTAGGAAATACATTAAAAGCGATTAGTGATGCTGGTATGGGGTTCTATGGTGTAGGTACAGCTAAGTACAACGCAACACGTGATTTTGTTTTATCTCAATCTATATTCATGCGAGAACGTGTTCAAACGTTGGATAAAGACTTGAAACAAGGTTTATCTATCAGCGGTAAAGGTTTACGAATTGGAGATACTAATGTTGGTGGTTATAAACTAGAACAACTAGGTGAAATCAGAGATGACATTAATCAAATGGGGTTCAGACTTTTAACCGAAACTGATTTTGCATTATCTATTCCTGTATGGAAATTTGCATATGACCAAAAAATACTGGAACTACAATCTAAAGAGGGTGTAACACCTGAATTTGTAGAACAAGAAGCTATTAGTGCTGGTGATAGAGCCGTGAGAGACATATTCGGTAGCGGTGATATAAAAGATAGTGCAGCTATTCAACGTTCTAGGGAAGCATGGGTTCAATTATTTGTACCATTCTATTCCTATGCAAATACCCTTTACAATATCATCGCAGAGGGCAACTATGCACGGAAAGACCAAGGCGAATATTGGCGATTTGTGCGTGTGTTGTGGTGGACAGTAGCTATGCCAGCATTAGGCATGATGGCATATAAGGCCATGACAAATGGAGATGATGATAGTCCAGAGGATTTAGTAAAATCATTTATTGAGGAAACCGCATCGCAAGCTATGATGGGCGTACCTGTCATTCGTGATATTGCCAATATGACAATGCGCAATATACTGGGCGAAAAGTCATTTGGTAAATCAAATCCTGTTATAGCTACATCAATTATAGATAAGCTACAAGATATATACACTGCTATTAATTCTAAGAATAAAGATGCAACGGATGTTGGGAGAAGCCTATCACAAGTATCGAACCGCATCATAGGTTTTAGTGATACCATTACAGATGGATTGTGGACATTATCTAAATTTGCATTAACCGATACAGATGCAAAACTAGAGGATGTTATCATGTCTATCATTTTAGATAAAAAGCTAAAAGATAAAAAATCCAAGAAGAAAGACAAGCATTAATAAATAAGGACTACTCAATTATGGGTAGTCCTGTTTAATTAGAAAGGGGAACAAATATGATACCAGAGGTCAATAAACCTAGTGTAGTTTATCAATGTGATGGAGCGAACAAGAAATGGATATGGCCGTATGACTTTTACATGATTGAAGATATAGCCTTAATCATTGTTGATGCTGATGGCACAGAAAGCGTGCAAATAGGAAATATCGATTACGATAAAGAAAACAAAATATTAACATATCCTGCTGATGGTGATCCATTAGACAATACGCACAAGATTATTCTTGAACGTAGAACACCAATTAAACAAGATACAGATTTACCTGATGAGTACCCTTTCCAAAACATCGAACACATGACAGATAAGGTAACATTGATTTTGCAAGAAATGCAGGAGAAGATGAATCGAGCCTTATTAATCCGTGTAGGTAGTGATGAGGATGCAACTACAGTTGCACGTAAAATTGTAGATACATCGACAAAGGCAGCAAATGATGCTATTGATGCATATGAAAAAATCAAAGCAGAAAGTGATACTATCAACGCTAATGCAGAAACAATAAAGACATTAGGCGGTGAAATCACAGAATTAAGCCGTACAGTTGATGATAAATTAGCGACAAGCAATACCGCACTTGATACATCTAGTGCTAATGTAACAAAAGCAGAAAAGCTAGTAGCCGATGCAAAAGCCTATGCAGGACAAACCACAGTTGATAAGCGTGATATTAATGAATTGGTTAGTCAGGCACGCACGTTAAAAACAGACATTGATAATAAACAAACATCAATCGCAAGTAATGCTATCAAGGCAACTGATGCGGCAAAACGTGCAGAAACGGCAGCTGCTAAAGCGGAACAAATCGCACTACCTAATGGCGGTGGATTGATTACAAAAACAGAAGCCGATACAAAGTTTATTCCAAAAGATAGCTTGTATGGCATCGTATCTGTTAAAGACTTTGGGGCAGTTGGTGATGGTGTAGCTGATGATACCGCATCATTCAAACGTGCTAATGATAATCTTAAAAATAAGATATTGTTAATTCCTAATGGCATCTACAAAATCAATGAGCATATCTCATTTGATACAGTTGATAGTGTAATGGATATGGGTACATACAATTCCATTAAGCCGTTCTACCCTACCGAAACACCAATGTTAAAAGGTGCATCTAATATCGCCTTTGTTAAAAACATCCAATATGGTGATGAGGTCAATCAATGTCAAGGATTTACCTATAACGATAAAAAGAATGTGTTTGTGTTAGCTTGTATCAATGGCGATGGTACAAAACAAAACTTGTATGAACTCAATCCAAATACATTTGAAATTGTAGGCACATATAAGTTTAGCGACCCTGACCGCATGGGCCATTGCAACACTATGTGTTACAACAAGAACACGAATAAGATTTACCTTGCCAATGGCTTGAAGAATGGTAACAACCTATCTGTATTTAATGCTGATACTATGACGTTCGAAAAGACCATCACATTGAATGAACGTGTATTTAATATCGGATATGACCCTATCACTAGAACCTATGTGAGCATCGTACCAATTAGCGGTCAACAACGATTGCGTGAAGTCAACTTGTACAATGATGATTTCAAGAAAATGAAAACGTATCAAATTGACTACCAATATGATGACTTTAACAACAATGGTGCATTAATGCTTAATGGGTGCATCATGAGTGCAACGCTCGGTAGTTTGGTTGAATGTACACCATTTGGAACTGTTAAACAAATCATTGAGATTAACAGAACTACTGAAATTGAAGATATAGCATATTGCAACGGCAAATTCTATTTTGCGGTGTTAACAGAAAAACCTAGTAAACGGCATCAAGTAGATATTTATGTAGGCAATCCAAACCGAGATTATCAGAACTCAATCAATACAGCTAGATTAGCAAGCCTAGACTACTTGAAACTCACAGGTGGTAATGTAACAGGTTCAATTGTACTTAATAACAATACATTGTTAGAGGGCAAGAAAACAGACGGACATGGTGTGCGTATTGGTAAAGTATCTACATCTGATGCGGTGGAATTGGGAGACCCTAGCGTACCTATGTATTTGACAGGTACTACCTTGAAACACTATGACGGCACGGATAGTAGCACAGTATTAACTACTAAACATTATGACAAGGCTATTTATAGCAAGTCGAAAGCCGATGAAGTGTTTGTTAAAAAAGGTGATGCAGGTTCATTTGGTTTTCCTTATTCTAAATTAGATACCGCAACAGATTGGAACACACTCACAACGCAAGGATGCTACGAAATCAATTTCGATGGTGGTGCTAACAATCCGCCACGAAGTCATAAGCAAGGTATGTTGATTGTATTTAACTTTGGAGATGGTAAATTAATCGACCACACATTGCACACATTAAATGGTGAAACTTATCACCGTACTTTCATAGCTAATAAATGGGGTAGCTGGGGAAGAGTACAAACGTCCTTGAATAGTAGATTGCAATTGTGGAGTACGACAGGAACAAACGAGGTATACATAGATGGCTAAGTTGGTAGTAAATATTAAAGGTCAATCCGAGGAGTTTGGATTGACCGATGATGCACGAGATATTGGTGGTAATGATTATCTAACTATATCTAACGGAAACAAAAAACAGTATGCACGATTAGGGAGTAATGCTACTAAGTTGATAGTTAGAAAAAACAATCAGAAATTCTATGTACAAAAAGATCCAATTTTATTTACTGATAAAAAATTGATTACGAGTAAATATAATTTGGATTATGTTTACGATGTATTCTTTCCAAAAGGAGTATATATCGTAAAAAGACAGAATAAGTATCAACAATTTATAATCAACAAACAGGATGTTTATAGAGTGATCGTCAATATGTATAGAAGTAATGATACTGATTATTTTATTTACACAACAATCGTAAATAACGGAAATTATATACTAAACAAAAAAATTTTTCTTTCGCCTGAAGAAGGATTGTTGATAGTACGTAATAATTAGTGCGGTGATACAGGGAGATTAGTATGATAGAAATCTTTATTCCGATAATTAATGAGGTGTTCAATGTGAGTGAATTGGTACGCATATCATTGGCTATATTCACAACAGTTATTCTTGTGTTTATAGATACAGTTTTACGAGTATTAGTCGAAGCAAGGAATTACAACCTAGCAACAAAGAGAGAGGTTACAATCAAAAATACTATACTAGCTATCCTATGGAGAGGTTGGGCATCAGTAGAAATTGACGGAAAACCTAAACGATTTTTAGTAAGTGGCAAGCTACGAGCGGATATGACTAAGAAATTAGTCAAATCCTATCCGTGGCTTTTTTTATTGGCATTCATTCTATTAACATTGCCTGATGTAGTAGTACCTGTATTGGGCCGTGTGGATGTATTCCTATGCACATTGTTGTATTTGATACCTATATTTATCGAATTGGCATCGTGCGTAGAGAACATGATAGAACTTGAGTTAGTAGAGACGAGGTGGTTCAAACGTGCGATAGGGCTATTTAAACAAGTGATTGATTTCGTTAAATCGGTAAAGGAAGCGATTAAATGAAGATTAACTATGAGGACACTATCACCCTAATAGCACTAGCTGCAGCATTAATTATGACTATTTATCTTGAACAAAAAGATTTAGCAAGTGTGATAGTCGGTGTATTGGGCGGTTATATTGGTGCAACAGGCGGTGTTAAGCGTTCCCAATACATGAATAATGGGGGTAGTGTTAATGAAAAAAAGGAGTGCGAAAAATGAACGAATTAGGGAGTTTGAGTGCGGTATATGAAAGTAATGGAGACCCTGCTTGCGTATCGAGTGGGGTTAACGATGCAGGCGGTATTTCCTATGGCACATATCAATTAGCTAGTAATTGCGGTAGCGTTGATGAATTTCTAGGTTGGGGATTACGACAAGGCGGATTTTATGCAGATTACGCAAGAGCATTGGTAGATAGTGGCGAAATCAATAGTGATGAATTTATCGACCAATGGAAAGAACTCGGAACGATTGATAGACAGGGATTTGCACAGATGCAACATGACTACATCAAGGCTAAATACTATGATGTAGCGTGTAAATTGTTACAGGATAACCTGTTCCATGTGGATAAGCACTCCGACACATTGAAAGATGTGATATGGAGTAGAACAGTACAATATGGTGTAGGTAATATCATTGATATGTTCCATGATGCACTAAAACTAATGGAAAAGGCCTTAAATTTAGAATTGTCTAATCTATCCTACGTTGATGATAAACGCTTTGATTATGACATCATCGCTTGTATCTATGATGTATGTATGAGTACAGAATGGAACAATAGTGCATTACGTGATAACTTGAATGAACGTTTCGCCGATGAAAAGTTTAGAGCGTTGGAAATGCTACAAAATGAATTAAATGAGGTGTAAGCCATGTTATTTAGTAAGTTGGTACAAACTATCAAGGAACACTACAAAATAGCCATAGCGATTGCCCTATGCGTTTTTATCGCTATTGTAGGTGTATGGATATATCATCACAAACAAAAAGAATTAGAAAAGCCTGTTGTAATTACACAAGAGCAGGCTAAATCACCTCAAGAATTGTCAAAAGCAATTCATGTTACTGAGCAGGAAGCACAGGAAGTTATTTCCAAAAAGGAAAGAACTCAACCAGTAGCGACTTATTACACGCAAGCACCAACAGTTGAAGTTGCATCAGAAAAGGTGAAACAAGATATTGCACATAGCAACCCTAATCTACCTAAAGCAGCTACAGACAAATCTGATAGAACCGCAGTAGTTGCTAACACCGATGAACAAAAAGTCGATGTGTACAAAATCAATCTAAACAAAGGGCACAAGATAAAAGCTGGTGTTACTTTGATAGATAATAAAGCCTATGAAACTCTAGGCTATCAAGCAGGTAAATTTGAAGTGTTAACACATTTCAATGGACAACATTTAGAGGGCGGTAGCGTACTTTACACAGTAAAGGAATGGTGATCTAACTATCTCCGAGTTGCACGGATTGCAACAATCAACTGTTAATTGACAGTTGGAAAGTATTACTTTATAACTGAAAGGAATAACAAAATGGCACAAGTATTTACATTTAACGGAAAAACACATCAATTCGCAGAAGATATTCAACCAAACAAAGAGGGGTTATATATGGCCACTTTAAAAGATGGCGATAACGTAACGTGTGAAATGTGGTTTGTTAATGGTGAATTGAAACGATTAGTTGAATTAGACTAAACGTATTAGAGGGTAGCGTAATTGCTACCCTCTTTTTTTCGTCAAATATTCGTCAAATTCTAATTGTAAAATGTGGTAAAATATGAGAAGTAATATTTACCGCAACTAAGATTAATTGCAAGTATAATAATAATTGTGAAATAATTGATAATCCATAGTGAATTGGAGTATAATATATTGATATGTTATGACCATGGAGGAGAAAAACATGAAACGGGTTCTAGTATCCGTAAAAAGTGTACAACGAGACATAGATGGGCAGGATACTGTGGTGGAATTAATTTCTCCAGGTACTTCGCATGAAAAGAACGGAGTCCAATATATTCGCTATGAAGAATCGAGCGTAACAGGTCTTGAAGGGGTTAAGACGACCATCAAGATTTACGAAGATTCCATTGTTCTTTTGCGTACTGGTGCTGTCAATATGCGGCATCAATACATTCGCGGTGAGGAACGCCAGTCCACATATGAAACGCCATTAGGCGATCTTCACATGGCCGTAAAAACACATGAATTAACAGTAGACTTTCACAATGGAACGGGTCGTGTTCATTTAGGATATGATATTTCTATAGAAGGTGAATGGCAATTTTATAATCAGTTAGATATAGACGTGCGGGAGGATACAGAGCATGGACATGAAGGAAATCCTGAAATCGGGGATTGAACAGGCATTACAAGAAACGATTAAGAGTGGTGGCTTGCCAGCTGGGGAATATCCAGAAATCGTTCTAGAAGTGCCACCTCAAAAGGAATTCGGCGATTTTTCTACGAACATTGCCATGCAATCCGCACGTGTGGCTCGTCAAAACCCTCGGGCTATTGCAGAGGCATTAATCAGTCATATGGATTTTGATTGGCTTGAACGTGCTGAAGTAGCTGGTGCTGGTTTTATCAACTTCTTCTTAAAATCCGATATGGTGTATGATACGTTGAAAGCTATCTTGAATGCTGGTGATCAATATGGTGTACAACCATTGCGTGCTCGCGATACAATTCAAGTAGAATACGTAAGTGCGAACCCCACAGGCCCTTTGCACGTAGGTCATGGTCGTGGCGCTGCTTATGGTAGTGCACTTGTAAACTTGTTGCGTGCAGCAGGTTACAATGTACAATCTGAGTACTATATTAATGATGCGGGTAACCAAATCGACAATATGGCGATTTCCATCGAGTACCGTTTCCAAGAGTTACAAGGTGCCACATTAGTATTCCCACCTAAACGCAATGAAGATGGTTCTATGCCAGAATTCGATGTTCCAGAAGGGGCTCTTGTGTTCCCTGAAAACGGTTACCGTGGTCCTGATATTATCGAAACAGCGAAAGCAATTGCAGAACGCGAAGGCTTTGATACATTAAATGCTATGAACGAAGCTGATCGTATAGCTTTGTTCAAAGAAGAGGGCTTGAAAGAAAAATTAGCTCGTTTAGAAGAAACATTACGCAATTTCCGCGTTACCTTTGATAATTGGTTCTCTGAACGTACCGTTCATGAAACAGAAGAAATTCACCACTCCGTAGAGGCTTTGAAAGCTCTTGGCAAAGTGTATGAGAAGAATGGCGCTTTGTGGTTGAAATCTACTGATTATGGCGATGATAAAGATCGCGTTGTCATCCGTGACAATGGTGTGCCTACGTATTTAGCGGCAGATATTGCATATCATCGTAATAAATATGACCGTGGTTTTAAAGAAATGATTGATATCTGGGGCGCTGACCATCATGGTTATGTATGCCGTGTAAAAGCGGCTATGGCAGCCTTTGGTTATGATCCAGATAAATTAACTGTATTGTTGCTTCAAATGGTAGCGTTATTCCGTGATGGCAAGCTCGTTAAATTGTCTAAACGTAGTGGCGATAGCGTTACATTAGATGAATTGATTGAAGAGGTTGGTGTAGATGCATCTCGTTACTTCTTCTTGATGCGTTCTCTAGACAGTCAACTTGATTTTGATATCAACTTGGCAAAATCTCGTAGCAATGATAACCCTGTATATTATATCCAATATGCTCATGCGCGTATTCACAGTATTTATAACCAAGTGCGTGAAGCGGGCATTGCATTTGGTGATTATAGTGAAACTGATTTCACAACACTTACAAGTGAAATGGAATTAGAATTAATTAAGAAATTAGCTGAATATCCAGAAGAGGTTGTTCAATCTGCTGAACATCGTGCACCTCATCGTATTGCTCGTTACTTATACGATTTGGCAAGCATGTTCCACTCCTTCTATCGTCAAGGTCGTATCATTGGCGTAGATCCAGCATTGCAACAAGCTCGTCTTGGGTTAATCACAGCGATTGCCCT
>FLSE01334574.1_pt1 | contig 52116 bp, 46 predicted proteins | sample 1550461 | NCBI WGS metagenome assembly FLSE01 (sample SAMEA4031758, study PRJEB14383) | metagenome | biome: human; feature: oral; material: saliva | place: Philippines | collected 2014 | reverse complement strand
CACACCATCAAATGGCGCGATCAAAGGTCGAGTGTCGCTCTCGCCAGTTGCCAAGACATCGCCAGCCTTGACACTTGAGCCAGCCTTAACTACAACAGTTCGTCCTTCTAATGGCAATCGCTCAACCTTGCCAGATTCTGGTGTAATTTGAACGATGTACTTCTTGCCGTCTTCCCAAACATCAACCAAACCAGCAACTTCCGTAATGAATGCTTGACCCTTTGGTGTGCGCGCTTCAAACAACTCTTCAACACGAGGCAAACCTTGGGTAATGTCACCACCAGCAACACCAGAGTTGTGGAAGGTACGAAGCGTCAACTGAGTACCTGGCTCACCAACTGACTGAGCGGCGATAACACCAACTGGCTGATGATTGCCAACCAATTTACCAGTCGACATATCAATACCGTAACTTCGCTGCGGAATGCCGTTAAGGTTGTTCGTTGACAATACAGACTGAATCTTAACACTTTCAATGCTTTCGTCGTCGTCAATTGAATCTGCGATTTCACGTGTGATCAATTCGTTCTTATTGACGTGACCTGGAATTGTTTCAGCAGCATAACGACCAGCCAAACGGTTTGAGAAGTCAATCATCGTCTCTTCAGTTTCTGATCGGTAAATTGCGTAACCTTCATCGTCGCCATCAGTATCTTCAACGGTAAAGACATCTTGTGCAACGTCTACCAAACGACGAGTCAAGTAACCTGAGTCGGCAGTCTTAAGAGCCGTGTCAATAAGACCCTTACGTGCACCACGGGTTGCGATAAAGGCTTCAAGGCTAGACAAACCGCCCGTGTAAGAGCTGCGGATTGGAAGCTCAATCTCATGATTGGTTGCGTCCATCTGAACACCAATCATCGCGCTCGCCAACTTCACGTTGGAAATATCACCACGAGCACCAGAGTTGACCATCATAGAAATACTGGTGTCCATGTGCGCCAATTGATCTTTCAGGAATGCCGTAATCTTATTGTCGACGTTTCGCCATGCGCTAACCGTCAGGTTGTATCGCTCTTCCTCTGTAATCAAACCTTGGTCGAATTGCTCAGAGATCAAAGCCGCCTTAGCATCACCTTCAGCCACAAACTGAGGAATTTCCTCAAAGTGGACATAGTCGGTCATACCAGTCGACACAGCCGCAACCGTAGCAAAGCGGAAAGCTTGACCCTTCATGCGGTCTGCAATCTTAGCGGTTTCCTCGGCGCCATACTTGTTAAAGATTTGCGCCAACACCTTCTTAAGCTGCTTCTTAGTCTGGACATTGTTATCGTATGGGAAATCTTCAGGCAGAATCTCATTGAAGAAGACGCGGCCCAAAGTTGTTTCACGCATTTTACCCTTCGCAAAGATACGAATTGGGGTTTGCAAGTGAATTACGCCATTGTCGTAAGCCATTTCTGCTTCATAGACAGAACTGTAAGTTTTAACTTCGTCAGTCTGAGCTTGCGGCTTGTCGTAAGTCAAGTAATAGTTACCAAGCACGATGTCCTGCGAAATGTGCAGCACTGGCGCGCCATCGGCAGGCTTCAACAAGTTGGCAGTTGCGCTCATCAATTCACGAGCTTCAGCCTGAGCCTCTTTTGATAACGGTAAGTGAACAGCCATCTGGTCACCGTCGAAGTCGGCGTTAAATCCGGCACAAACTAGCGGATGCAACTGAATAGCTTTTCCCTCAACCAAAACCGGCTGGAAAGCTTGAATTGACAAACGGTGCAAACTTGGTGCGCGGTTAAGCAACACGTACTTGCCTTCAATTGCTGAATCCAGCGCGTCCCAAACTACCGCTTCACCAGCTTCAATTAGACGTGAAGCCGAGCGAATATTGTGTGCAAATTCATTCTTAATCAACCAGCTAATCACGAACGGCTTGAACAATTCCAGCGCCATTTGCTTTGGCAAACCACATTGGTTAATCTTCAATTTTGGACCAACCACGATAACCGAGCGACCAGAATAGTCAACACGCTTACCAAGAAGGTTCTGACGAAAGCGACCTTGCTTACCCTTTAGCATATCACTCAAGCTCTTCAAGCTGCGACGACCACCAGTCGAGCTAACCGCACGACCGCGTGATGCCGAATTGTCAATCAAAGCGTCAACAGCTTCCTGAAGCATGCGCTTTTCATTGCGCTGAATAACTTCTGGCGCGTTAAGTTCAATCAACTTCTTTAGGCGATTGTTTCGGTTGATAATTCGGCGATACAAATCATTCAAGTCAGATGTCGCAAATCGACCACCAGACAACGCCACCATTGGACGAAGATCCGGAGGAATAACTGGCAGAACAGTCATACATAGGCTTGATGGCTTAATGCCAGCAGATTCCATACTCTCCAACATCTTCAAGCGCTTTAGCAACTTCTTCTGTCGCTGACCTTTTGCAGTTTCAGCTTCTTCAGTTAATTCAGCAATGAGTTTTGGCAACTCAATCTTGTCCAAGAGTTCTTTGACCGCACTAGCACCCATGCCAACTTCGATCAATTCGTCATATTCTTCTGGCAAGTTGCGATATTCGCTCTCTGAGATCAAAGCGCCGAAATTTAGGCTTTCCAATTGAGACTTCTTGCCGACGTAAGCTTCTTCCAATTCCTCGACTTCACGACTTTGCTCTTTAGCTAGTTGCTTAACATCAGCGCCATCTTCTTCAGCCATTTTTTCGTAGCGGATTTTGATAGCCTTACGAGCCAAATCAGTTTCCGCTTCCAAATCTGCCAAATATTGATCGCGAGTTGCTTCGTCAACGTTTAAGATGACGTAAGTTGCAAAGTAAACGATTTTCTCAATATTGCGAACCGTCATACCGAGCAACTGGCTCATTGCGCTCGGAGTACCACGCATAAACCAAATGTGCGCTACAGGCACTGCCAATTGAATGTGACCCATTCGCTCACGACGAACGATTGACTTAGTGACCAATTCGCCATTCTTATCGACAGCAGCTTCGCGTGAACGTACACCCTTAAGCTTTGAGTCGTGTGGATTAATATCCTTAACTGGACCAAAGATTCGCTCACAGAACAATCCGTCGCGTTCTGGCTTTTGTGTGCGATAGTTAATTGTTTCTGGCTTCAAAACTTCGCCGTAGCTCCATTTCAGAATATCTTCTGGGCTAGCTACCGCTAAACGAACCGCGTCAAAATCGCTGATGCCCGTTGCGTTAAATGCAGTATTTGCCATCTTACGCGTCCTCCTTTATTTCTTCTACTTCATCAATATCTTGCACGCTCATGCCATCGTCAATTTCACCGATGTCATCTGATTCGTCCAAGTATGTTTCTTCTTCCTCATTGTCAGCGGCAACGGTTTTGTCTTCTGGACCACTTGAAGCGATAACATGCTCAGCGTCAACTGCAGCCTCGTCGTCAACCAAATCAACCCGAAGACCCAAACCTTGAAGCTCCTTAACCAACACGTTGAAGGACTCTGGAAGTTTTGGACCAACAATCGGCTCATCCTTAATGATTGACTCGTAAGCCTTTGCACGACCGTAAACGTCGTCGGACTTAATTGTCAACATTTCCTGCAAGGTTGCAGCAGCACCGTAAGCTTCCAATGCCCAAACCTCCATTTCACCAAATCGCTGACCACCGTTTTGTGCTTTACCGCCAAGTGGCTGCTGAGTAACCATCGTGTATGGACCAGTTGAGCGGGCGTGAATCTTGTCAGAAACCATGTGGTGCAACTTAATCATGTGCATCACACCAACTGTCGTTCGCTCCTCAAATGGTTCACCGGTGCGACCGTCAAACAATTGACTCTTGCCGTCACGCGCCAAACCAGCTTTTTCTAGCTCGTCGGAAATCTTCTCGCTCGGAACACCGTTAAATGACGGAGTTGCTACGCGGTAGCCCAATGCTCGTGCTGCCATACCAAGGTGAGTTTCAAAAATCTGACCAAGGTTCATGCGGCTTGGAACACCAAGTGGGTTCAAAACCACGTCAACCGGCGTACCATCTTCTAGGAACGGCATATCTTCAACAGGAAGAACTTTCGCCACAACACCCTTGTTACCGAAGCGTCCAGCCATCTTATCACCAACGCCAATCTTTCGTAATTGCGCAACGAAGATCTGAATCTGCATCAAAACGCCAGCCTTCAATTCGTGACCATTTTCACGACTAAAGATCTTAACGCCAACAACTTTACCGCCGCCCGCGTTGTTCATTCGCTGTGAAGTATCGCGAACGTCTTTAGCTTTTTCACCGAAGATTGCGCGAAGCAAACGCTCCTCGGAGCTCAATTCCTGCTCGCCCTTTGGTGTAATCTTACCGACCAAAACATCGCCAGCCTTAACCTCTGAACCAATTTGAACAATTCCGTTCTCGTCCAGGTGACGCAAACTTTCCTCGGAAACGTTTGGAATATCGCGCGTCACAATCTCTGGACCAAGCTTCGTCTCGCGAACCTCAACGGTGTAATCTTTGATGTTGATACTTGTCAATCGATCATCTTCAACCAAGCGTCGGCTCATAATAATCGCGTCTTCCATGTTGTAACCACCCCATGGCATGAAGGCAACCAACAGGTTTTTACCTAGGGCAATTTCACCGCCGGCAATTGAAGCGCCTTCAATCAGGATATCGCCCTTCTTAACCTTGTCGCCGCGCTCAACGCGGACTTTTTGGTTATAACAACGATCGTCATTATTCTTTACGAAGTGCTTCAATGTGTAAATCTTTACGCCGTCAGCATATTTAACATGAACTTCATCAGCATCAGCACGAACAACTTCACCGTCAGCGCTAGCTTGAATCAAATGACCACTATTCTCGGCCACAGCCTTCTCAATTCCAGTACCAACAGTTGCGGATTCTGGACACAATAGAGGAACCGCCTGGCGTTGCATGTTTGAACCAGTCAAAGCACGGTCAACGCGAGTCTTCTCAATAAACGGAACCAGCGCCGCAGTCGAACCTAGAATCTGACGGTGAGCCGCATCCATGAATGTAACTTGGTTAGCATCAACTTGCGATGGCTGCATATTGCTACGGGCATTAACGCGCTCATCTCGGAAAGTTCCGTCTTCGTTAAGAGCTTCACCAGCATCAGCGATAACTTCACCAATTTCCTGTGAAGCATCCAAATAAACAAGTTCGTCAGTGACTTTGCCGTCTTTTACACGAAGATATGGAGTTTCGATAAATCCGTATTCGTTAACGCGCGCATAAGCTGCCAAGTTCAGCACCAAACCGATATTCGCACCTTCTGGCGTCTCCACTGAACAAATACGACCATAGTGAGTTGGGTGGGCGTCGCGAACCTCAAATCCAGCGCGCTCACGAGTCAAACCGCCAGGACCAGTCGAGCTCAAGCGTCGCTTGTGGCTCAATTCTGACAATGGGTTAACCTCGTCAAGCAACTGCGACAACTGGCTTGAAGTAAAGAATTCACGAACAGCCGCAACAATTGGACGAGCATTGATCAATTGGCTTGGGCTAACGCTTTCCAAATCAGCCACGCTCATACGATCCATTGCGTTGCGTTGCATTCGGAGCATACCAACGCGGAATTGTCGAGCAATCAATTCACCTACCAAGCGAACTCGGCGGTTACTCAATGCGTCAATGTCGTCAGCTGGCTCCTGAGTATTGTTCAAGCGAATAACTTCACGCAAAATCGCCACCAAATCGCTCATTTGCAACGTGCGATTTTCTGCTGTATTTGCAACATCCAGACCCAAGCGCTGATTCAATTTGTAACGACCAACCCGCGAATAATCGAATCGCTTGAAGTCAAAGAACATTCGCTCAATCATCTGACGAGCATTATCAACTGTCGCCAAATCACCTGGACGCAATCGACGATAAACCTCAATCAACGCCTCATTTGCACCACGAGACGTATCCTTGTCTAGGGTTTCGTCAATGTATTTCACATCGCCAGTGTCGATATCGGCGAACAATTCCTTAATTTCGCTAGTCTTTGGATAACCCAAAGCGCGCAACAAAGTCGTTGCCGGCATCTTGCGGCGGCGGTCAATTTTTACGTAAATTGCGCCGTTGGAAGCCGTCTCAAATTCCATCCAAGCTCCACGTCCTGGAATGATTTTTGCGCCGTAATAATTACGTCCTGCTATTGTTTCAGCCGTGAAGAAAACACCAGCAGAGCGAATCAACTGACTAACAACCACACGCTCCGTACCGTTGATAATAAACGTACCGCGCTCAGTCATCCACGGATATTCACCGAGGTAAATTTCCTGCTCTTCAACTACGCCGGTTGTCTTGTTTGTCAATTCAACTGTTGCGTGTAGCGGAGCTTCAAATGTCAAGTTGTTTTCTTTAGCAAATTGGTCAGTGTTTTTTGGCTCACCAAAATAGTATTTGCCGAACTTTAATGACAACTTCTGACCAGTGTAGTCGTCAATTGGATTAATTTCTGAAAATATCTCACTCAAACCTTCTTCGACGAACCAGCGCCAAGAATCTTTTTGGTGAGCGATCAAGTTTGGCAGCGGCAGGGCATTATCACCAGAGGTGAAATAGACGCGCTCGCTGCTTGTGGTTGGTTTTTTTGCCACAGGCGTAAACACTCCTCGCTTTAATTAGTGGTTAATAGACGGCCGTGAAGATCTCTAATTCATAGCCCAAAATCACGATTTGCCTACTCGTAATTTTCACCCGCCATGAATACACTACTTCTATAACTAACCATTATGACGAAAAGTGTCAATAAAATCAAGGGGTTTTACTAGTGTTTTTCGACATTATCAATCAACATATCATGAACTTCGTCAATCGTCCCGTCAGCAGAGATTACCGGAATTCCGTATGCCTCGGAAATCTCCAAATACCCATCGTCGACTTTTTTCTGAAAATCTTGCCCGCGCGACTCAAAAGTGTCAGGATTTTTCAGCTCGCCACGCATAGAAATTCGCTCTTCCCGCTTTTCACGACTCAAACTCAAAATAACCATAACATCTGGCTTCAAATATTTTTCATCGGTGAACAATTCTGTCAATCGCAGAATTTCCGACTCGTCATAACCTTCGCCTCGCCCCTGATAAACCAGCGTTGAAATATAATTTCTCGCGCTCAAAACAATTTCCCCACGCTCCAACGCAGGCTGAATTTTTTCCCGCCACAATTCACGCCGAGCTGCAGAAAATAGCGCCACATTCACCGCCGCAGAGCGAGCCAGATCACCATTCTTAATCACTTTTCGAAGCTCATTTGCTATCGGAGTTGATTTTTCCGGATCATCACTTCCCGGCTCTTCAATCACGCAAACCGTTCGCCCAATTGACTGAAAGTATTCCGCCAATTTCGCGACCTGCGTCGACTTGCCCGTCCCGTCATTGCCCTCGACAACTATATATTTTCCCGCATCGCCCATCATCACCTCGTAATTACAATGTGCGGCTTCTGTAGAAATATCAGCCATTTTTTCGTTTTTCCATCAATTTTTATCAAGTGAGTATGCTGATGTATCATCGACTTGGTTTTGCTGCCTTGGGCTCGAGCGTAAATTGAATAGCCACTAGATTCAAACCTAGCAACCTGATTCATGTAGTCAATCTTTTCCTCATCGCTCAAATTCGCCAATGAGTCCACGTGCCGTTTCGGTATCACCATCAAATGGTCGTCCACGCCGCAGCCATCCCAAAAATTATAGCCAAATCTATTCTTAATAATCAGACAATGCGCAGTTTCACCAACGACCTGATCTGTGTGATACTTTACCAATTGACAAAAATCGCAGCCGTCAGACTTGTGCTTTTTCCTGTGATCGATATATTCTTTTTCTTTCGTTCGCGAGCGAAACATTGAACCTGCCATCATCACAAAATCCCCTCGCCAAGTCCCGCGATTTCCATCGGTTTATGCCGACGATCCTTAAACGCCCGCGGCAACATCATTTCTGGACGCCAAGTTTTTATCAATTCATCCAAATCGTCAGTGTGCTGATATTTGCCGCTCATTCCATCGCGTCCACTAGCATATCCGCCATCAACCTGACCAGTGTGATGAAAAATCAATTGCCCAATTCTCTCACCGACAGGCAAAACCACACTTTCATGCTTATTTAAGTTGTAAATCTCAAGCGTAATCCGATTGATATATCCCGGATCAACCCAGCCAGCATCAAAACACACCGCTACGCCGTTTCGCCCCCAAGAGCTACGACTTTTCACCTCAGCCGCGCCGCCATGCGTTCGAATACCAACAAATTCGTGCGTATGTGCCAAAATTCGCTCGCCAGGCTTCAGTACGATTATCGGATGATCTGACGGAATATTCTTAAATTCCCGAAAACCGTGCCGCTCGCACCATTCAGCATGCGGAATCGCCTTAAGTGGACCCTTGAAGTATCGATTGACATCAGACTCGTCAAACGGATTATAAACTCGCGAAATATCGTCATATTCCTGCTTATAAAAATTAAAGCCTAGCGTAAAATCTAAGCTGGCTTCCGATACGTTTTTTGGGTTGAACGGCGTACAGACAATTGTCCCGTCTTCAATCGCCGCTAATATATCTTTATTTGAGTACACGCTCACTAAACACCTCCCATTGCGTGATTTTTCTACCAAATCTTATTATGGCAAGTTTATGCATTCCTATCAAGCTTTCAGTAAATTTTACAGCATGTTAAACTGAAATTATGGAAAAAGCCATTATTGTAGCTTACGATAAAAACCGCGCCATCGGACAAAATGGCGATATGCCGTGGGGGCGAAGTTTGCCGGCCGATTTGGTGAATTTTAAGCGCTTGACGAGAAACAGCAATGTCATCATGGGCAGAAAAACGTTCGAGTCAATTGGTTCGCGACCACTTCCAGACAGAGAAAATATTGTCATTTCATCAAAACCGACAGGTGTTAAAAAAGTTCTTACGGCTATGAATTTACGAAGCGCCCTGGCTTTGTCGCGATATCCGACTTTTATTATTGGCGGCTCACGAGTTTATAAAGACGCGCTAGGCATTCCAGAAATTGACACTATTTACGCCACGGAAATCGACGCCGAGTTTCCCGACGCTGACACTTTTTTCCCAGAGATAGATATGGACGTATGGGAGGAAATAAGTCGCACACATCACCCAGCAGACGCTGAAAATAATTACGATTTTGATTTTGTGACGTATAAAAGAAAATAGCTTTCTTTAGTTGACAGTATTTGGTATTTGTGGTATAGTAGAGGTTATGAACGAACGACCCACAGTACGCGTAGCAGTCCTTGAGAGAATGGAAGATGTCGCGCTTGCAGATCTCCCAGAAGGCAAAACAATATTACTATCTGGCAAACCTACCGAAGCAAACAATACAACATTCAATGATAAAGTTCCCGTCATAGAAAAATGGACAGACGAAGACGGAAGAACTAGAATATTAGGAAGGTACGCGACCATAATGTATGACGCCAACACTCAAGAACTAAGCCTCACTCTACCCGATCAAGAGATTACCAGACTACGGCGCTCCGACACTGAGGACCAGAACTATATAGCCTTTACAACCGAGGATCCTGATAAAGAATAAAAACCGACAGCCTCAGCCAACAGACGTAAAAATCACGAATCACGCAAATCACACTACACAGCAATCGGTGCCTTAATCGGCGGATGGCACTCATAATTCTCCAGGCGAATATCATCAATCGTGAAATCATCAATATTATTGATGTCTGGATTGAGCCACAGTTTCGGTAGCGGCAGCGGGTTCCTCGATAATTGCTCGTCAACTTGCGCGCGGTGATTGTTATAAATATGCGCACTATTTAAGGTGTGGACGAATTCACCTGGTTGTTTATCTGTCACTTGGGCGACCATCGACAGAAGTAATGCATAGCTGGCAATGTTAAACGGCACCCCAAGGAACATATCCGCCGAACGCTGCGTCAGCGCCAAATCCAGCTTGTCCTTCTCGCCGTTTTTACCAGGTCTTACGTTAAATTGAAACATCGTATGGCACGGAGGAAGTCCGCCGGCTTGGACAATGTCATCAATTTCCGCCACATTCCAAGCACTAACGATATTACGCCGCGACGTTGGATTATTCTGTATCATATCAATGGCGTTTTGGATTTGGTCAATCGTCCCGCCTTTACCGTCAGGCCATTTGCGCCACTGCACGCCGTAAACTGGACCCAAATCACCCCACTCCTCGGCAAACGCGTGATCGTTCGCAATCTTATCAATAAATTCCTTCATTCCAGCGCGCCATTCATCGCCGTTAATTTCTGGTATTTTCTGACCAGTTTTTTCTAGATAATTTTTATATGGCCACTCATCCCAAATATGAACACCGTTTTGCGCCAAATATTCAATATTGCCCGTACCCTTAAGAAACCATAAAAGCTCATGAGCGACGCTTTTGAAATATAACTTCTTCGTGGTCATAGCCGGAAATCCGTCCGCCAAATTATATCGCGTCTGAATACCAAAAACTTCTGTCGTCCCTGTTCCCGTACGATCACCTTTTTGCACACCGTTATCACGAACGTATTTCAATGCGTCTAAATATTGCCTCATAAGCCCTCCTTGCCTACTTCAAATTATGACAATATCCTCTAAAAACCACAAGCAGAATCACTAGTAGTTTTAACAACAAACACGCAAATTTTTACGACAATTTAGTCAAGACTTTGTCGATTAGACCGTACTTTACAGCCTCATCTGGCGTCATCCAATAGTCACGCTCCATGTCAGACTTAATCTTAGCCAACTTCTGACCAGTGTTTTTCGCCATAATCTTCGCTAACATCTCCTTAACTTCCAAAGTTTCCTTCATGTCAATTTCCATGTCGGTCACTTTTCCGTGCGTTCCAGAAGACGGCTGATGAATCATCACCTTGGCATGCGGCAAGCAAAACCTCTTGCCCTTAGCGCCAGAGCTGAGCAAAAACGCGCCCATGCTTGCCTGCAAACCAATTCCATACGTCGCCACGTCAGGCTTAATAAAATTCATCGTGTCGTAAATTGCCATTCCATCATAAACGCTGCCGCCTGGACTATTGATATATAGCGATATGTCAGCCTGCGGGTCAACGTATGCCAAATGCAACAATTGCGCCACTACGCTGTTAGCGGTATGTTCGTTAACGTCTTCGCCAAGGAAAATAATCCTCTCATTCAACAATCTCGAATAGATATCAAAAGCACGCTCGCCGTCAGCCGATTTTTCAACGACAGTTGGAATGAGATATGATTTTGGCATATTTACCCTATTTCTTCGTGTTTAATTCGACCAATTTAGCAACGGTCTTATCTGTAATCATTCGGTTGGCAATATCGCGGTGAACGTTTGGGTTATCGAATTGTTCCAGCATTTTCTTATCTTTACCGTATTGTTGCTTAAAGAAATTAATCTGTTCTTGAATCTCATCACGAGAAGCGTCAATCTTCAATTCTTTTGACAATTCAGCCAATACCAAGCCAGCCTTAACTCGCTTCTCAGCTGCTGGACGAGCCTCTTTCTTCGTCCATTCTTCTTTATCCTTGAAGCCCTGAGTCTTCAAATAGCTATCCAAACTTAGCCCGCTGTACATCAAATTCTGAGTCAAGTCACGCTCGATTGATCGCAATTGATCCTCAACCAAAAGCTCTGGCAGCGCAGCCTTGCTTTTTTCCGTCAACTCACCAACCAGCGCGTCCTTAAATTTTTCATCAGCTTCACGCTCTTTTTGCATAGTGAGTTCGCGTTTAATGTCCTCTTTTACTTCTTTCATCTCTGTAAATGGACCGCATTTTGCAGCAAATTCATCGTTTAGTTCTGGCAATTTCAATTCATTAACCTTGTGAAGTTTCACGGTGAACACAACGTCTTGGCCCGCCAAATTCTCAGCGTGATAATCCTCTGGGAATTTCAGTTTCAAATCAAATTCTTCGCCAGCCTTATGACCAATCACACCTTCTTCAAATCCAGGGATAAATTGACCTTCACCAAGCTTCAAGCCATATTCCTTAGCTGAGCCGCCGTCAAACGCCACACCGTCTTTCTTTCCCGTAAAGTCAATCACAGCTTCGTCACCAGCCTTAGCGGCACGCTTGACCTCTGATTTTTCAGAATAGTTTTTACGGATCCGCTCAATAACCTCGTCGACATCTTTATCTTCGACTTTGGCTACTTCTTTTTTCGCTGTCAATTTTTTATAATCGCCCAATTTTACTGGCGGAATAACTTCAACTTCAGCCGTAAATTCCAACTCAGCGCCCGGCACAAACTTCTTCACTTCAACGCTTGGTCGATCTAAAGCTTGCAATTTTTCCTGTAAAAACGCCTCAGCTACTGCCTTTGACAAAGCGTTCTCCAAAATCTGCTCCTGAAGCGCATTCGGATCAACATGCTTAGCGGCTATACTTACAGGAACTTTGCCTTTGCGGAAGCCTGAAACTTTGATATCGCGGGCTAACTTCGTCAAGGAAACTTGTTCTGCGTCAGCTAATTCGCTAGCACCCAAAGAAATCGTCAATTGAACTTTAGTATCTGATAGTTTTTTTACAGTAGTCTTCATAAAGACTAATTATAACAGATATCAGACTATATCTCAAACAGAGCGTCCTCATCGCCATCGTATCGACGATCTTTGACAATTGTCACGATTCGTTCAGCGCCAACCTTTTGTTCATCAGACTCCACCAAGTTTCGAACCGTGTATGCACCACTGGCAATTTCTTCCTCACCAACAAACACCGCAAACGGAATTTGCTTTTTCAGTGCCGCCTTTATCTGTTTATCTATTTTTCGCCCAGTAATATCCACCTCTGCCCGCACGCCTTCACTGCGCAATTTTCGTGCCAAATCGTCCGCGCCAACCATAGATTCTTTTGACACCGGAATTATATATACATCTGTTTTAGACGCCAATTTAGGCAACAAGCCGTGTACTTCCAAAAATTGCTCCATCGTTGTCGCACCCATGCCAACGCCGACCGTAGCAATCGGTTCAACGCCAAATAGCCCGACCAATCCGTCATATCGTCCTCCACCAAACAACGCTCGGTTATTCTCTGGCGAATTATCAAAAAGCTCAAAAACCATGCCTGTGTAATAGTCCAGTCCGCGCATCAGAGTAACATCAAACACCGCATTCGTAATGCCTTTTTGGCTAAGCAATTTCATTACTTCGCGAAGCTGCTTGACGCTTTCATCTTCCATCAATTCGCTCGGTAAATCATCAACAGATTTCATACTGATCATTTTTGCTAGCTTCGGCAAACCCTCTGACGCTTGATTGCCAAAAATCTCAATCGCCTGACGCTTAAATTCTTCGGCAGGAATCTTATTTTTCCTATCAAGCAACTTCATCATCATCGTCGAACCAACAATATCAAGCTTCAAAAATTGGCTCATCAAACGATTTATCAATTGGCGATTATTAACCCTGACCGTAAACATTTCCTGCTTGGCGCCAAAATTCATCACGCTAGCGTGGCTCAGCTCAATAATCTCCGCGTCCGCCGCCGCGCCGTCCACGCCAAACAAATCCGCATTCAATTGCCAAAACTCACGCTCACGCCCACGTTGCGGCCGTTCATAGCGCATAAAATTAGCAATTGAATATAGCCGCGCAGGCATCGCTAATTCCTGACGCTTAGCTGCTACCATTCGAGAAATCGACGGCGTCATCTCAGGGCGAATTGCCACCATTCGACCACCGCGATCTTCAAAGGCGTATGTTTGCTCACCCGCCAATTCCTGACCTGACTTCGCCAAATAAATATCTAGCGGCTCCAGCAGCGGCGCGCCATATTCTTCATAGCCAAAACTCTCAACCGTCTTGTGCCAAACATTAAAAATGTAATTCTGCAGACGCTTTTCCTCTGGAAAATAGTCTCGCGAACCTTTGTAACTTTGTGTAGATAAACTGCTCATGTTAGCTCCATTATGTCATTATTTCTTATTTATAGCAATCAAAAACGCCGAGGCAGAACTCGGCGCGTACAATCAAAAATCAGAGTCCTACCTCGGCAACACGTGTGAATGATGGGATTTAGGTAAAATCATGATGCTATTATAGCACATTCTGCTGCAGCCAACAATACATCGCCACAGTCGCTGCCGCACCGACGTTGATGGAGCGAGTCGAGCCGAATTGCTCAATCGCCACAATCTGATCCGCAGCGCCAGCCAGCTCCGCAGAAATCCCCGGCCCTTCTTGTCCAAATACCAAAACCGCACGCTTCGGTAAACTCGTCTGCGACATATTAACACTTCCTGGGATATTATCAATAGCAATAATTTCCCTACCTTCATTACGCATTTTTTCAACAAACTCTTCCGTCGTCGCCAGATACGTAATGTGAAGATATTTATCCGTCATCATGGCGCCGCGTTTATTCCACTGCCTGCGCCCAATCACATAAATCTGCCGCACGCCAAACGCATTAGCGCTCCTGACAATTGTCCCCATATTAAAATCTCGCTCGGTATTTTCCAGTGCAATCACCAAACCGTGATCTTCAGAATCCAGCTCGCTTATAATCTCCGATTCGCTCCGACCCTTAAACTTATCAATGACATTTCTTTTATCTTCCATCTCTGTTATTGTAGCAAAATTCCTGAATAAATAACAAAAATAGAGAGATTTCTATTGACTTTTTTACTCATGTGTGATATAAATAATACTAGCTTTTGTTCGAGCTCGTCCTCAGGGCAAAAGTTGCCCTTTTAGACGTAAAATTATCCGTGCAAAGGAAGTGATCCATGTGAGCAGGAAGTTCTACTCGGTTTGTGCCGCATTACTGCTTATCGTCTGGCCACTGATTGCCGCCCTTGGCCTTTACGCTCTCGGGCAGCCGCTACCGTCGCTATCATTATTAACCTCTCCGAGGTTTTTAGCGATGCAGCTTATCGTTGATTACGCAATGGCGACTGTGTTTGTAGCCTGCGCTCTCTTCTTCAACAAGAGGACCGCCAAGCACGCCAACGTGATCGATGAGCTCCGGCGGGAGCTTGCTAAGTCCAAGGACGAAAGTGGTGAGCTTCGAGATGAGCTTGCTAAGTCCAAGGACGAAAGTGGTGAGCTTCGAGATGAGCTTGCTTCTGTCAGGGCCGAACTCGAGGAAACTCGAGGTCGACTCTATGAGACCGAAGATGAACTCGAGAAAACTCGAGGATGGCTCGATGAAACAGATCGCCAACTCTACAAATCCTGGGACGATCTTGACTCTGCCGAGTCCGAACTCAGGGAGGCCAAGCTCGAGCTTCGTCGTGCAGGAGAAGATGCTAAGTTCAATGAACTCTGCTACAAAAGTCTCCGTAAGACATACAGCGAGACTACACTAGATCTCCTGAAGACCAGGCGTGAACGTGACGGCCTTCAAAGCAAACTCGTCGCAGTACGACGCTTCGCTAGGAGACTTCTCGCCGAGCGCGACAAGCTTCAGCATGAACTAACCGAGGCCAAAATAGGCTTCGAGTGGTTCTTATCCTTGTATTACGAGGCTGAAGAACGAATCCGCTTCGCCAAACAGCAAATTGAGCGCCTAGAGCAACAAATTGAGCATCTAGAGACGGTCAATAAGTTGCTAGCGAAATTTGCGACTGATGACGTTTAGTCATCACACAAAGGGCTAACAAGCCCGCCTAAGAGATAGTTCGCCTTGAGGCTTAAGCCTCGGCTGAGCCTCTTGGCGGGCTATTTCTTTTGGTTTTGAAAGTTATTTTGTTATTGGTATTGACATTTTATCCTATTAGTGATATAAATGAATACAGCTTTTGTTGACGAGTAAATCCTTGTCCGAAAGCGTACTTTGACAGGCAATCGAACACAAGATGAGGTTTTATTTCTTTTTTAATAATCGTTAAGAGGAATGAAATCTCATCTTGTGCTAAAGAACAGCACATATCGCAACTCCGCGGATGAGAGAACGCCAACCAGAAAGGTGAAGACCATGCCTACCTATGTCGTAGAGGCGATTAGTCATCTCATCAATGACGCATATTCGAATTATCTCGAATTTAGTCGTCTCCTTCGTCAATGGGGAACTGCATCCCTGTCCCTAAAAGTTCCATCAGAGGAACGGCAGAGGTTTCGACAGATGAATCGCGATGCGATGGAGGCAATGAAGTCGATGAAGGACTACGCTGAGTCTCTGTGCCGCGAAAATTACGGTTCTACATTGACCCAAATCGGGGAAGAAGTTTACTCTCAGGCTCAAGTATGCATTGATGCTATTTCAGCTCGGTCTGAATGGTGCATCGAGGAACTGCCATACAGAGAGCATGCGTATAAAACTTCTGTGGACAGTTATACGAACACACTCCTTGAGCTACTCCGAAGGGTCAAGCGTGCAGGTGACATCCTGAAGAATCCTGATGAATTTGAGTCCGTTCGGGCTTACCAACTTTATCAGTACTACAGGTGCATCTCGTAGACGCCCCGTCTCTACACGACAGGTGATTGTTCTTTTACGATTGCCTGTCATGTAGACGCTGAACTTATGTTATTAAAAATCACCCTGACTACGGGTGATTTTCTTATGGTGAAAAATTTCAATTCTTGGTGCGGATGAAAGGACTTGAACCTTCACGTACTTGCGTACACTAGCACCTGAAGCTAGCGCGTCTACCAATTCCGCCACATCCGCATGGGCTACGCGTCAATTATAGCCCAATTTTCACCCAGTATCAAGCTTGATTACGAAGCTTGCACCACGCGTTTAATTCCGCCGCCAACTCCTTCGGCTGAGCCTCCGCTTTAATTCCTGGATTAAAAATTCCAGCTGGATCAAAGATTTTTTTCACCTTTTCGTATAATTGTTTTTCGTCATCTGGCAGATTTTTATAGATAAAGTTAGCCTTCAATCTTCCGTCGCCACCAAAGCCCGCAAATGAGCCTTCATACTTATTAACAATCTGAGAAATTTCCGCCAATAATTGAAGAATCTTCTGGCGATCACTTACCTTTTTACTATCAAACGTCGGATGCAAAGAAATATAATCGCTTGAAAAATCAACAAAAACTGGCAAATCCACACTGTACTTAGACTCCAGTGACTTCAACTCGCTAAGGAAACTATCAATCTTTTCTGGTGCCATTAAAATCCCAGAGAAAACGCGCGGCGTAATCATATGCGGCTCGCTCGGAGTTTCCGCCAAAGCCAAAACAGAATGCAAACTAAACAAATCCTGCTCTTCCAAATGTAGTTTTTTTATGTCAATTGCTTCTGATGATTCCAATTTTCTAGTCAATTTCTTCGCGGCTTTATTGCGCGCTCTGTCAGAAAAATCATCAAAGATAGCCAAGACCACCGCACCTTTAAAGCATTCTTTCGGCGCCCACTCAACCACTTTACCGACGACCGCAGCCTGACGGAAGAATCGCCCGTCGATTATTTCCACCGCAGATGCCTTATTTTTCATCGCTAATTCCACGGCTGATTGCGCGTCTGACAACTTTTTATATGATGCGGCAACAACTGAATATTCTGGACGAATAAATTGCGCCTTCATAATGACCTCGCAAATCACACCCAGACTTCCCTGACTACCGATAAACAGCGGCGTCAAATCGAACGACCCGTCTTTTTGCTTCACTCGAGAAATCCCACTGTAACCAACCGTATCTGGCAAAGCTGGATCCATTTGCGAAATCAGCTCGGCGTTATCTGAAATCAAATTGTCAATCTCCCGATAAATCTCGCCCTCAAACGTCGATAAACCTTTTTTCTTACTCAATTCGCGTCGAGATATGCGCCCAGTCTGAATCACGTCGCCATTACTTAGGACAATCTCAAGCTGCTGAACGGCATCAGCAAAACGACCATGCGCGCCAGATAATATTCCAGACGGAGCTGTATTAATTGCGCCACCAATCGTGCCATCTTCTGCCACATATGAAGTCCGCGGCAAACCCAAGCCCTTATGAGTCGACAAAGTTGCGTTAATTGCCGAAAGAGAAATACCCGCTTGAGCATGAATCAGTTGCTGGCGAGGATCAATACCAACCACACGATTCATATAAGTTTTCTCATCAATTGCAATTCCCTTATTCGTCGCTGCGCCAGTTTCATCATTGCCACAACCACGAACAAATACAGGTAAAACATGACCTTTCTCTGCCAATTGAGAACAAAATCGCATCACTTTCCTGATGTCGTTCATATTAGCCGCTCGGACAATCATTTCTGGTCGGCGCGCCAAAAGCCCATTGTCAACTTCAACTTGACTCAATGCAAAATCCTGCGACGCGACTTCGCCACTAAGATGTTCATTCAAATATTTCGCAACTTTATTCATCAACCCTCCTTAGTATGTTACTTCAATTTTAGCATAAGCGCGGACAGTTGATAAGTAGAATTTGTTTTGATATAATCAGGTTATGCGGATGTGGTGGAATTGGTAGACACGCATGCCTTAGGAGCATGTGCCTCACGGCGTGAAGGTTCAAGTCCTTTCATCCGCACCAAGAACTGAAATTTTTCACCATAAGAAAATCACCCGTAGTTAGGGTGATTTTTAATGTCATAAGTTCATATTTCAAAGAAGGGGTTGACAGGCAACCGTAAGTGGAACAGATACTTATCAACCCTTTCTTAGATAGATGTGCGTACGCTTCAGAAAAGCTTAAACTTATACAGCTCATCATACACTGAGGTATATAATTGACTGTACACCCTAGTCTTGTATTTGCGACCACTCACCTGGCGGAATGCCTCCATTTGTTTGGACAGTTCCTCTAAAGCCTTTCGCCACTCTATCTCGGCGTCTTGATACCTGTCCCAGTATACTAAACATTCCGAATAAGAGCTTTCGCTATATTCGCTGAACATAGAAACAGACCTGTAAAACGCATGCTCGGAGGACTCCAAATGGGAATCAGCTTCAAGAAGCTTTGCTTCTGCCTCCTTAATGCGGTAGATAAGGTAGTCAAGCTCAGGGCCAGACTTTCCAAAAAGGCCCATCTTTCCGAAAAGAGTCTTGAGAAAGTTCATAACTCCATCTTTCTTCTCATCCTCGCGGGTGTGCGATAGTGTATTGTTCTTTAATGCACGAGATGAGATCTCATTCCTCTTTCCAATTTCTTCCAAAAAAAGAAATAAAACCTCATCTCGTGTTTTGGCTGCTTGTCAATGTTCACTTTCGGACAAGGAATAAATCTCAACTCATCAACGAAAGCTACTTTCATTTATACCACACTTGTGTAAAAAAATCAATAGGATATACTCGGCGTAACTTGTCAGGACTTGAAACCTGAACTATAATTAGCTCACATCACGAGTTCGTTAGATAAAACGACAGATGTAATTACGGGAAATTAGCTCAGTTGGCTAGAGCGCACGATTCACATTCGTGAGGTCACAGGTTCGAGCCCTGTATTTCCCACCATTTCACGTTAGGTATAAATATGGAATCTTTTTACGTTACGTCAACTCATCTTGACATAGATATGGCGACTGAACCCCATCCTTCTGGATTGGTTATATTCTCGCGAGAATTATCTACAAACGGGGAGCCGACTGGGCACATAATAATATCTCCCGAGAACCATCATACAGATATATATTGTGATTACCTTGAAAGAAATGAAGCTTTAGTAGCAGAACGTGAACGTTGGGGAGTAAAAATTCGACAGGACAAGATTGTAAATTACTTCGCCCGAACAGAACCTGCTTACGGAATATACATACCCAAGTCAGACAGTATACCAAACTATCCCGAACTACTAATAGCCCATACGGAGAATAAAACAGCGAAGAGATTAGCCCATCAAGAATTAAGAATAGACCCGACGCAAGTTAAACTGGCAACGCAAGCTCTCGGTATAGTAATGGCTGATCTGGATATTTTACATAGAGCCGACGGCAGAACTCGGCTGATAAATTTTCCAAAAGACCAACTTGACGAACAGCAAATTACAGTATATTAAAGTATTAAACACAACTTTTACTCTTTTTATTTTCCCCTTATCGTGGTAAAATTTTATATTAAGAGGAAGGTCTGTGTTAATATCAGACCATATTTTTATGAAGGACGCTAGCAAGATTCGAAACATTGCCATTATTGCCCACGTCGACCACGGCAAAACGACCATGGTTGATGGACTATTAAAGCAGTCGCGAACATTCCGCGACAACCAAGCCGAGATGAGCCAGGAATTGATTATGGATTCCGGCGATCAAGAGCACGAGCGCGGCATCACCATTACCGCCAAACAAACGTCAATTTTTTACGGCGATTATAAGATAAACATTATCGACACGCCAGGACATGCTGATTTTTCAGGCGAAGTTGAGCGAACCCTGAACATGGCTGACGGCGTTCTGCTGATCGTGGACGCACAGGAAGGTCCGATGCCTCAGACCAAATTCGTATTAGCGAAGGCGCTTGAGCTGGGACTGAAGCCTGTCGTGATTATCAATAAAATTGACAAGCCAGCCAGACGAATTGCCGAAGTTGAGGACGAGTTGAGCGATCTATTTTTGGAGCTAGCAACCGACGATTCTCAATTGCAATATCCAATTTACTACGCAATCGGACGCGACGGAAAATCATGGAAAGAAATTCCTGAAAACACCGACGAAGACGCGGATTTGACGCCAATTTTTGACGCGATTATCAACGACATTCCAGCACCAGACGTGACAGAAGATGGCGCGTTTCAATTGCTTGTTACCAGCTTGCAATATGACACATTCCAAGGGAAATACGCGATTGGGCGAATTGCGCGCGGATCAGTAAAGCGCGGTCTGCAAGTCAGTTTGATGAAAAACGGCGAAGTCGCGGACTCTGCACGAATTGAGAAAGTTTTTGGCTATCGCGGCTTGAATCGCGAAGAGCTTGACGAAGCTTTTGCTGGCGACATCGTGGCGCTGGTTGGAGTGGCTGACGCGCATATTGGCGATACGATTGCCGATAAAGAACAGCCTGAGGCGCTACCGACAATTGACATCGAAGCTCCAACTCTGAGTATGTACCTCGGACCAAACACCAGCCCAATGAAAGGTCGCGAGGGCGAGTTTACGACATCCAGGCAAATTGGCGACCGATTGAAGCGAGAGCTTGAAACCAACGTGGCGCTACGCGTTGAGGAAAACGGAATTGGCTTTACGATTTCTGGACGCGGCGAATTGCACTTGAGTGTTTTGATTGAAACTATGCGACGCGAGGGCTTTGAGTTTGAAGTTGGACGACCGCAAGTTGTTACAATTACCGAGGACGGCGTCGAAAAAGAACCGATTGAAGAATTGCAAATTGAGGTTGGAAGCGAATTCATCGGCGCGATTAGCCAAGAGCTTGGCGCGCGACACGCTGAAATGAAATCTCAGGAAACGACCACCGCTGGTGCTGCTCGTTTGACTTACATTTTGCCGACGAGGGCGCTGATTGGTCTGCGCAACATTTTATTGACCGCCACCAGAGGTACGATTATTATGAATTCCCTGCCTCACGGATATCAACCGCTTGGCGGGAAATTGCCAAAAACCCGCAATGGAGTTTTGATCGCGTTTGAGGCTGGTACAACAACACCTTACGCTTTGCAAGCAGCTGAAGCGCGCGGCGAATTATTGGTCGGACCAGGAACGGAAGTTTATGCTGGAATGATTGTCGGAATTTATAATCGCCAAGAAGATATCGAAATCAACGTTTGTAAAGCCAAGCATTTGACTAACATGCGCTCCAAATCGTCGGATGGAACTGTGCAATTAACGCCATTTACGCAATTTAGCTTGGAGCAATGTATCGACTTTATCGAAGATGACGAGCTTTTGGAAGTTACGCCAAAATCATTACGACTTCGCAAGCGATATCTGGACGCAAACGAACGAAAACGCGCCGCGAAACAATAGTCGTGTAAACCACAAAATAACCGCCCCGTAATGGAGCGGTTTATTTTTATATGCAGAAAGGAATTAGTTGACAAGAGTTTCTTTGACTCGGCGAGAAGCAAAGAAGTATAAGATTACCAGTCCTTCTACTATTAGCATTGTAACGATTCCGGTAATAAATGCCGGAACCTCTACCCCTGATCTTCCAGATGCATATATAACTACCGCATTTGCAACATTGCCCAATCCAGCCGTGGCGATCGTAGCAACAGCTAGCCACTTACCAAGACGCTTCTGCATCGTTATGAACACAACTGCACAAATAGCCAAGACTACCAGTACAGGTGAAAATATCAAAGAAATGACGTTCTCTGGCTGGCTAAGATTCATTATCGCCTGGAAAAACACTGCTGTATTGACAAGGCTACCGATAACGAAGCAAACCACAAAGAACATTAACCAACCCTTAACACCCTTCAGGGATTCCGCCATCACGACATATTGCACTGGCGCTGCTTGAGGTTGTGCAAAATATTGCTGACTGACTGGTTGCTGTTCATACGGTGTGTTCTGCGGTTGTGGTGCGGGACCGTATTGTGCATTTGGATCAGGCTGTGGCGCATATTGCGGCTGCTGAGGTTCTTGTTTTGACATATTAACTTCTCCTTTTAAGAATATTGATATGTCAATTATACCACACCCTTAATTTCCTCTGGTAAAAATCCTTTGTCATGCTTAAAGCCAGCTTGCCACTTGTAGTCCTTGTTATAGCCCAAATCTTTCATCAATTTGGTCGGAGCGTTCCTGAGATGCAACGGCACGGGAGAATTCGGATATTTACGAGCCAATTCAAAAGCGCCGTGCATTAAATCAGTAATTTCACGCGACTTCTGACTGCGCGCCAACGCAATAGCGCAATGGAATAAATTATACTTCGCCTCTGGAAGACCGACGCGCTCGACAGCCTCAAATGTTGCAATCGCCAGACTCAGCGCACCATTACCCACCAGCCCGATATCTTCTGACGCAAAAATCACCATTCGCCGAGCAATAAACTTCGGATCCTCGCCCGCGTCAATCATTCGCGCCAAATAATACGTCGCAGCCGTCGCGTCACTGCCTCTTAGCGACTTGATAAAGGCAGAAATCACATCGTAATGCGAATCGCCCTTTTTATCATAACCCGGAAGTCGCTTCTGAGCCGCCGCCTTAACCACTTCTGGCGTTACTTTTTCGTTAAAACTCAGCGCTAACTCCAAATTGCCCAGCGCCACCCTTGCATCGCCATCCGATAATTCCGCCAAATAATCCAAAGCTTTGGGCGAAACTTGCTTGGACTTTTTCAGGACTTTCAGCGCTCTTTTTAATACCAATATAATTTCGTCTTTTGTCAATCGCTGGAGAACCAAAACCCGTGAACGCGACAGCAGTGGCGTGATGACTTCAAAACTCGGGTTCTCGGTCGTCGCACCGATTAGCGTAATTAGCCCGCTCTCAACGTGCGGCAAAAACGCGTCTTGCTGCGCCTTGTTGAAGCGATGAATTTCGTCAACGAATAGAATTGTTCTAAGTCCTAAATTCCAGTTTTGGCGGGCGTGCTCAATAACCTGCTCAACATCTTTTTTTCCGCTTGTAACTGCCGACAGCTCAATGAACTCCGCCTTAACCTCGCGCGCAATAATCCGTGCCAATGTCGTCTTCCCAGTTCCCGGTGGACCCCATAATATCAAACTGACCGGCTCGCCATTCTTAACAATCCGCCTCAATAACTCGCCCTCGCCAAGCAAATGACTCTGCCCTATCACCTCGTCCAGCGTCTGCGGTCTCATCTGTTCAGCCAGCGGCTGCCTACTATCACTCATACTTCCATTATATCGCGAATTCCATAAAGCCAAAAAATCTCCGCCGTTTACACTTTCCTCGCACAAAATGCTACAATAGATCTATATAAATAGGAGGAAAAATGGAAGCATTCGTAATAATAATCTTGTCGTTTATCGGGCTTTATGTGCTAAGCGGCATTAAAATCGTTAATCAATATCAGCGCGGCGTGGTTTTGACGCTCGGTAAATTTACTGGTGTTCGCGAACCAGGATTAAGAGTTGTTATTCCAGGATTGCAGACGATGATGCTGGTCGATATTCGTTCAACTCCAATTGACGTTCCAAAACAAGAAGTCATCACTAAAGACAACGTCACTGTCGGCGTTGATGCGGTGGTTTATTTCCGAGTTATCAACGCGCCAAAAGCCGTGCTAGAAACCACGAACTATATTTACGCGACTAGCCAATTTGCCCAAGCGGCACTACGCGACGTCACTGGAAATGTCGATATGGACGATTTGCTCGCCAAGCGCGAAGAGATTTCTCAGCAGATCAAGGAAATTGTTGACGCCGAAACTGACAAATGGGGCATCGATGTCGAGAACGTTAAGATTCAGAACATCGAGCTTCCTGGCGATATGAAGCGTGCCATGGCCAAACAAGCCGAAGCAGAGCGCGAGCGCCGCGCCAACATCATCAACGCTGACGGCGAAAAAGCTGCGGCTGAAACATTAGCCCAGGCTGCAGAAATCCTAGCAAAAACTCAAGGCGCTATCAATCTGCGAACATTGAACACCTTAGAGCGAATCTCCACAGAGCCAAGCCAAAAGACGATGATGCTATTCCCTATCGAACTCATCGACGCAATCCGTGGCGGTAAAAAATAAAGCACTTATCAATAAAATAAGCACTCTGTAATTTTACGGAGTGCTTTATGATTTCTGGTGCGGATGGGGAGAGTCGAACTCCCATCTCAACCTTGGGAAGGTCACATAATAGCCGCTATACGACACCCGCGCTCGATAAAATTATAACACCCTTGCCAGATGGCGACAACTTTAGTACAATTAAATAGCAAGTTTGTGGCTCTTTAGCTCAGTTGGTAGAGCAGAGGCCTGAAGAGCCTTGTGTCCCCAGTTCAAGTCTGGGAGGAGCCACCAAATATTGCATTTCATTCACGACTTTGCTACAATAAATCGTGAGCAACATGCGGGTATAGCTCAGTTGTTAGAGCGCTTCCTTGCCATGGAAGAGGCCAGGAGTTAGAGTCTCCTTACCCGCACCAATTAGATATTTAGCCATCCGAACGGGTGGTTTTTTTCGCATTTATACACCGCTAATATACAACAAAGGTGCTATAATAAAAGAGTCCAACCAACAATATAACATTTAGGGATTACCTAATATTTTTGGTATTCAAACCAGGAAAAACGGGCACTTGCTCGAAAGACATTTGGTTTGAATCCCAATTGTTGGTTGGACGCCTAGAGTAGGTGTCCGTTTTTTATTACGGACAATAAATACTCACACAATAGCAACTAACTCAAAGGCGTCCATGAGTATAGAATCACTAGAAACAAATGTCGTAATCCAAGGTGACTGCGTCGAAATACTAAAAACCATACCAGACAAATCAATAGATTTAATTTTTGCCGACCCGCCCTATAACCTGCAGCTCAAAGGCGATTTATGGAGACCAAATAGTACGAAAGTAGCCGCAGTCAATGACGACTGGGATAAATATGACAGTTTTACAGCTTACGACTCCTTTACAGCCAAATGGCTCACAGAATGTCGTCGAGTACTCAAGGATAATGGCGCAATTTGGGTCATTGGTAGCTACCATAATATATTTCGTGTCGGTAAAATTATCCAAGACCTTGATTATTGGATCTTAAACGATATTCTATGGATTAAAACAAACCCTATGCCAAATTTCAAAGGCACACGCTTCAATAATTCACATGAAACACTAATTTGGGCTAGCAAATCCGAGAAGTCAAAACCAACATTCAATTATAAAATCATGAAGACATACAATGAGGATAAACAAATGCGCAGCGACTGGCTAATTCCTATTTGTAGCGGAAAAGAGCGTGCTAAACTCAATGGAGAAAAAGCACATTCAACACAAAAACCACTAGCCCTACTTCGTCGAATCATTAATGCAACATCGAATCCTGGAGATATCATCCTTGATCCATTTTTAGGAAGCGGAACGACTGCAGTAGCTGCTAAAGAGCTGGGGCGTAGTTACATTGGAATTGAACGCGACAATAAATACATTAAAGTAGCGGAAAAACGCCTTGATGAAACAGTACCGCTAGAGAAAACGCTTGTATCAAGCAGACTCGAAGCCAAAACGCCGCGCGTCGCTTTCGGTTTATTGGTTGATGTCGGACTTATCAAGAGTGGAACGATACTTACAAGTAAAGACGGTAAATACTCGGCGGCAGTTACCGTAAATGGCTCGCTAAAAAGCGGCGATGTAGAGGGTTCTATTCACAAGGTTGGCGCAGCCCTACAAAATCAGCCATCATGCAATGGCTGGACATTTTGGTATGTCAATGATGTGTTGATTGATGAAATTCGACAGCAGTATTTGGAGAAAAACCATGCTTGATTACGAAAAATTCAAGAAAATTTTTGATGAAAAAATCTTTGCAAAGTCAAAACCTGATTTGCTCAAGAAAGTCGCCGAGTACCCCGATAGATACGTGGGGCTATTCCGCCCGACCAAGCCAGAGGCAAAATTGCTACAAAACCTGTTGCAGTCAAATGAAATCCGTTTTGGCGATGCGTTCGAGGTGGCAATCAAGCAATACTTTATCAACGAGGGCTGGCAACCGTTACCACAAAAGATTACATCGAAAGAAGGTGACGCGCTTGATATTGACCAACTACTTATCAAAGATGACAAGGTACTATTCATTGAGCAAAAGGTACGCGACGACCATGATTCAACCAAAAAACGTGGGCAGATTAGCAACTTCGAAAAGAAACTCGAAGCACTTATCGATATTTATGGGGATAATGTGAAGTGGGGATTTTTCTACTTCATAGACCCAAGCCTTGTCAAGAACAGAAATTTCTATCAGCCAGAATTGCAAAAATTGCAAGAATCATGGGGTGTGCACTTATCGGTATCATATGGCCAAGACATGTTCAATCAACTCGACCTATCTCATATTTGGCCTGATATCATGAATAATCTACAAAAATGGCGTCAAGACATACCAGACTTACCAAACGTGAATTTTGACAGTAGCCCCAAAGAATCTGCCGAAGAGATAAAAGATCTACCGCTACGCACATTCCGTAAGCTCTTTGACGATGAGCGAATTGTAAGCCAGATACTGCCCGTGTTGTTCCCGACCGGTGCAACGCTTGCGATACTTGAGCCATATTTTCGCGCACAAAACATAATAGTTACACATAAAATAGCTGACTCAATACGTCTATATCTGCAATCATCACCTACCAAAATCTTGTTGTAAATCGCCTCACATCACGCCTGTTTAATTAAGCCGTAGCGCGACGAATGTCTGCCAAATAGATTTTACTTTATCTTGATGTGCTTTGAGCCACGAAACGCTTTTTGAGCATATTCTTCATCTCGCGCTCTGCGTAGTTCATTACCATTGCGTCAGCCTGCTCTTTGTTTGCCGTATATATAAACATCAGTGGTTCGGCGGCGTGATGACAATTCTCACAGATGATGTCCTGCAGTTCACCAGTTTTGTCATCTTTAGCAATAGGCGCAAAGAACGATATAAGGCACTGCGGACACTGGAGCCTGTGGTTGCCATCCTTATCTGGGTATGATGTGATCGTTAAGTCAGCCATAGCTAGTAGCTCCTCACTGCACAGTAGTTGAGCGAAAGACTATCACCCTTTGCGCGGTTGTTTTGCCATTGTAGCGGTTGCAAGTTAGTGATGACATCAGTACCTCCGAGCGATTTAGGTATGATATGGTCAATCTCCCAGCCACATCTACTTGTTGTATCTCCGTAACTCCCCCATTCAATGAGCGCACCACACACGTCGGCACGAACGTATGCAGAGTTATAGCCTTGTACTATACGTGCCTTATTCCATACGTCAATTTTTTGTTGTTCTGTATATTGTTTTTTGGTTAGTACTCGCAAAAGCGGAGTGTATTGATGATTGTATGCCATGATTTTTCTCCTTTTTTATATGGCTCAACATTGTTGTTGTGCTAGAATAGGAGTGTACGAGGGAAGCAAATCTTGTACACTGGTACTGGCGCGAGCCAGTACTTTTCCTATTCTAACGTTGTATTACGGACGGGTACCCTCCGCTTTGACGACCCGCCCACACAGCTCCACCGTTTGTGTTTTACAGGTTCGTATTCTCATTATATCACAACTACACACTTATATGTCAACTATACAGACAAATAGTCGTAATATTGACATAGTTACGCGCGATGTAGTATACTGTACATATAAGAGAAAGGAAGCAAAATGACTCTTGAAAAGAATCTACGCGAACTCCGGGCGATCTACGGACTATCACAAGATGATGTGGCGAAAGCGATTGATGTGAGTCGCAGTAGTGTTGTAGCCACCGAAAAAGGCGAGCGTGAACTGAGCAGTGAAGAACTAGGCAAACTTGCTGATTTTCTTGGTGTCGATATCATTGATCTTTTATCACAAGAAATCCCAAATTACGAGAAATACCGCGAAATGATAGTGGAAACGCTGCGTCGCTATACGGAATACGCAGGCAAAAGCGCAACGAAGACGCTACTCGCAAAACTTATCTACCTTGCAGACTTTGCATGGTATTATGAGCATTTGCAGCCGATGAGTGGCATGAAGTACCGTCGCTTGCAGTATGGTCCAGTACCCGACCAGTATTTTCGTATTGTTGATGAGCTTATTGATGAAGGTAAAGTATCACTCAAGGTTGGCGATGAGGCTCAATGGCTCAATCTCACGCGATCTGCGCAAGATACTCCGCCTCAGCATCTCTCGACTAGTGAACTTGACTTGATTGATAAAATTGCACAAAAATGGAAAGACTCAAATACAAAAGAAATCGTACACTTCACACACACACAGCTTCCTTGGCAAGTATGTAGGCAAAACGAATATATACCCTACGAGCTAATTACCCAGGAAGAGCCGAGCCGTGTTTACTGATAACTACCGTGTACTATTTGAAGATTACTCCGAACGCCACTACGCCAAAGCGTTCAAAAAGGATTACGGCAATCAATGGCTCGTAACACGCAGAGCACTCGTGGCGCAGTTTGCACACATTGACCAGCTAGTGCTTAATGGAAGAACAAATCCTCCGATTCATCGAACTGACGACAACAAGGAATGGATTATCAAACATGAGTTTGCCGTTGCAGGACGCAAACAATCTGCAAAAGACTCTGGAAACAGAGCGATTTTATATGTAAATCATAATGATCGCACCGTTCGTGTTTTACTGCTTTACCACAAGGATCATTTGGGTAAATCTGCAAGTGAAACTGCTACCTGGCGAGGTATTATAAAACAAGAGTTTAAAGACTTATTGACTAGGTTTAGCCTTTAAGTTTTACCAATAACCTACGAGGTTAAGATACTTAAGCGCGGCAGCTTTGCCACCTAAACGAAACACCAACACCTCCACTGTCATAACAGTAGTCGTCCTTGCCCAGAAAACACCTTTTTCATATTTAGCCATCCGAACGGGTGGTTTTTTCGTATTTATAACATTATTTATCGCCAATCTATAGTTCATAAGTAAAGTATTGAGATCATTTTGATATTTTCTAAACTATACCACTCAACGCAGTCAGTCCTTAGATAGCTAATTACATTTGACATAATACCCCATGGGGGTATATGATTGTTTTATGAATACAGTAGACATCAAACAACGAGCCCTGCATCGCACAAAGATCATATTAGGACAAATGCGCGGGCTCGAGAAACAAATTACCGACGACGCGTATTGTATGGATGTTTTAACTCAAAGTCTAGCAATACAAAAGTCATTAGCGTCGCTTAATAAACTTATTCTGGAGCGACATCTCCGCACACACATTGCCGATAAAATAGCGTCCGGCGCCGAAGCTCAACAAAGTAAAGCAATAGAAGAATTGCTCAATCTATATGAATTAAATAATATAAGGACAAAATAATGAATCACGAATCTCATAATCATTGCAATACAAAAAATTCAATCAAACGTATGGCACTAGCAGCAAGTTTGCACTGCCTGGCGGGATGTATGATTGGTGAGATGATCGGCGTTACCATCGGCACGCACGCTGGATTTGCGCCACATACTACAGTCATTCTAGCATCAGTCTTAGCTTTCATTTCCGGCTACACCGCGTCAATCATACCGTTAGTACGCGCCAAATTATCGCTCATGAAATCATTAAAGTTAGTTTTCGCCGCCGATACATTATCCATACTGTCAATGACCGTCGTAGACAACATAATCATGCTAATCATTCCAGGCGCCATGGACAAGAACTTAGCTCATCCGATTTATTGGGTTAGCCGGCTAATTTGTATGTTCGCCGCGTTTGCCGTATCATATCCCGTCAATCTATATTTGTTACGTCGAGGCAAAGGTCACGCATTGACTCATCATTATCATCACATGTAATTTATTTGTTTTGATTTTCCCTATTATCTCGCTTATACTTAAATCATGAAAACTTGGCAAGATGTCGCCTCTCTTTATCAAATTTATCCGCGCAGTTTTCTGGATACAAATGGCGATGGAATTGGCGATTTGAATGGCATTACCGAGAAGCTGGATTATTTATCATGGCTAGGCGTCGATTCGATTTGGATTTCCCCATTCTTCGTATCGCCGCTGACTGACTTTGGTTATGATATCGCAAATTATCGAGCTATTGATCCTACTTTTGGTCAAATGGAAGATTTCCAAGCGCTACTTAAAAAGGCTCACGATCTCGACATTAAAGTTATGATCGACCTCGTTCCCTGCCACACCTCAGACCAACATCCGTGGTTTCAGGAATCCAGGTCTTCGCGTGATAACCCCAAGCGTGATTATTATATTTGGCGCGACGGAAAAGATAATAGCGAGCCTAACAATTGGCGAAGTTTGTCTGGCGGCAGTTCGTGGGAATTTGACGAGCGCACTGGGCAATTTTACCTACATTCGTTCCTGAAAACGCAGCCAGATCTGAATTGGGACAATCCCGCAGTGCGTGCTGAAATGGAAAATATAGTGCGATTTTGGTTTGATATGGGCGTTGATGGAATGCGCGTCGATGCAATTTGGGGAATTTCCAAAGACCCCGACTTTAAAGATGACTCTCCAAATCCTGATTTTTATGGCAATCCAAACGATTACGGAGCGTTTGTCCACGACCACTGTAAAATGGGACCGCATTTTCAGGAATATTTGCGAGAATTGGCGTCAGTTTGCGATGAATATGACGACAAGCAAATGGTGTTTGAATTCTATCCCGATGACAAGCTGGGCGATATTTATCATCAATACAGCCAAATCCTGACAGTCCACCCAAAAGCCTCGGTATTTTTCATGGAATATCGCGATAATGAATGGCACGCAAAAAATATTGAGAAAAAAATCGAAAATTACTTGCAATCAGCAAGCTCAACCACGCCATTTTTCTGCATCGGAAATCACGATCAGCCGCGAGTCGCATCCAGATTAGGCGAAGAACGTGCCCGCACCCTCAGCTTCTTAAACCTTCTCACTCCAGGAATTAGCGTAGTGTATTACGGCGACGAAATTGGCATGATGAATGGAGAATTGACCGCTGATGACATTCAAGATAATTTTAGTCCCGCCAATTCTGTTGTTGATAGCCGAGATTTGGAACGCACGCCAATGCAATGGAATGATTCGCAATTTGCGGGCTTTTCAAGCGCAAAACCTTGGCTTCCCATTAATGATAATCACACGAAGATTAACGTTGATGGCGAAAAAATCGCAAACGATTCTCTGCTTAATATGCACCGAAAATTGCTAAAATTACGCCAAACCTTCCCGATTCTTAAAAATGGCGATTTGAGTATCACACAAAACACTGGCAACGGATTTATTCTCGGATTAAAAAGAGAGCTGGCCGGTCAACGTGCTTACATTTTCATCAATTTCGCCGACGAGAAACAAAGCTTCTCCATTCCGGAAAACACCAAGATTATCACCTCGACTCACTCTGTCAATTTAATTACCGTAGAAAATCTCCAAATGACAATTCCAGGATATTGCGGAGTTTTACTTATTGTCCAGTAACCCAGCTTTTTGGGAATAGTTCATCTTGCGTTGCATGTTCTCTAGGATTCAGATTAGTTGCACTCACTGCAACTCCACTCATGCGTTTAATAGTTCTAACAGGCTCCGAAAAGTCGTTTTTCTCTGCGAGTTTTTCATAATACTCATTCCTTTGTTTTGCATCCTCACTCACCCCGTCGCGCGGACTATACTTATTTGCTCTGTTCAAACCATGCTCATCTATATTCGTTCCATTCGGACCATAATCAATACACGGCATTTTCTGCACTCCTCCTCTTTTTACTTTGTCTATAAACCATTATACGACACCACCAGATGTAGTGGTAGAGTTAACTTCACAACACTATCAAACAACGACGCTTTTCATCCAGTCCAGTTAATTCATCTTTAATTATAAGCAGTCAGAATCAAATCGCCGTCGACATACTCGCCTAAAAATATATCTCCATAAGATTCTAAGCCTCGTTTTTTAAGCTGACCAAGCAACCACTTTTCGTCTTTTCCGATTACGTCCAAAATATCAGATTGCAATTGACCGTCCGTTATTAACGGGAATTTCGGATTTTCCTCGCCTTTGTGCGAAATAATAAGCTCGCCATCCTGTTCAACAACAGCCCTCTTCACGTCTTTCGTCGAGTAAATATTATGAGTTCGAAGCTTGAAAGAAACATCATGAGCACTTAAGCCGACCTTCTCACAATTTTCGATATTTATCTTTCCATTATCTATAATTATCAAAGCCTTCCCGTCAATCAGCTGCTTAGCCTTAACGCTATGTTTCTTTATCCACTTCAGCGTCAACACCAACACACACCATATGCACAAAATCCCAACATAGTCCAAGATCTTAATATCATTGTTATAAATAACGCCGCCGATAATACCACCAAGTACGTAATTCTGAACTTGATCACTAGCGGAAGATGGTGCCAAATTACCTTTTCCTGTAACGTTAATTATTATCGTCAGCGCAAAAAATCCGATCAATAATTTTATTGCTACTAAAATAAATTCATTCATAATTTACCTACTTTTTTCTATTAAAAACGCTCTGATATTTATCAGAACGCTCATCAAACTTATTTCAATCGTAGGAACTTGGTGAGGTGCGCCTCCCCATAACTACGACTGTCCACCACAACAGTTTTGTCTTGAACTGGCACCTCACCTATTCCTGGATGTGATAATATCATAAATCCACCCGGTTTGAGTAGTCTCATTAACTTAGAAACTGTGGAAAACTGTGGATTATGGTATGGCGGATCAGCAAAAATAATATCGAACTCCCCTGTTGAACTCGCACTTTCTAGCCAATTTACTATCGTTGTTTTTATTACAATAGATTTTTCTTCGACGCCCAAAATGCTTATGTTTTCAGCAATTACTCGCTGAGCAACTCGATCTCGCTCCACGAAAACTGCCGACTCTGCGCCGCGACTTAATGCCTCTAACCCAACAGCACCAGACCCCGCAAAAGCATCTAAAACTCGCGCACCGCGTATCGATTCACCTAAAGAATTGAACATGGCTGAACGTACTCGCTCGCCCATAGGATGTGTAGTTGAGCCGGACGGAGTTTTTATGAATCGCCCGCCAAATTCGCCAGAGATAATCCTAACTCTCACTTTTTTCTGCCTCAAATTTCCAAATAGATGCCAGCCAACCCAACACCACCGACTTTATAATAATCGGCATTAGCTCGTGATTTGTCTGCCAAGCAAGGTCCGTCGTCCAGCCGCTCTTGCTAAAATTGTCATACATTTTCATCGATGCCACGGCGTGAACTTGGTCCAAATAATACTCACGATAGCCGTGATTTTTCACTTGCAATATCTCATCATCGCTCGGAATTGCGTCCTTAAAACGCGGATATGACACCACGCTAGCTACGCCAGCCTCAAACGCCACGTGCGTCGTCATCATACCTTTGGCGCCCCAGAATTTCCAGTTATTCTTAATCAACTCAATTCCATTTTCGCCCTTCATGAGATTTTTCTTCAAAATTGAGGTTCGCGTTTCCAATCCTTCGCCGCCGCGAAGTTCCGCCATAGCTTGTTCCAGAGGAAAATGATGAGCTGGAGTCAAACCGTCGGTAATCGCGTGCGCCATCCAAGCCGCCTCAAACGCTGCTCGCTCGGAATTATTTGTTCGTAGAGCCTCGACTAAATTGCCAATATGCCCATCAATCATCTCCAAAAGCGCAGTGTCGTTCGGATCGTCCGGATTTATAAAATGCCACGGCTCATCCACGGCTGGACTTTTTCGCTTGACGCCATCAGGACCATTCTTGCCCTCAAAATGAAGAATGTTTTTAATGTCAGGAAAATCACACCAATCAGGAAGAATTGGTTTTATATTTCTCCTTGCGACTCGATCTATTTTTTGGTGGACGCCAATAAATCGACCAGAGCCATCCCTAATTGTTGTTCCTGCGTACATATTAATTTAAAACAGTTAATCGCTGATAGCGACTGACGGCGTGCGCCAGATGATTATATTGTAGCAAATCTTGCCCCTCTTTGACAAAGCGTTCAGCTTCGACTTGAGCGCGAGCAATTAGTGCCGTATCCGCCAGCGAGGCAATTTTCAAGTTCAAATCCCCGTGTTGCATTTTTCCGTAAATCTCACCAGGTCCACGCAACTTCAAATCAACCTCGGCCAAATAAAACCCATCTTGAGATTTTTCAATCTCTCGAAGACGCTGACTCGGCTTATCGTGGCCGCTCATCATCAAATGACAAAAACTCTGGTATTTCCCGCGCCCAACTCGCCCGCGCAATTGATGTAGCTGACTCAGTCCGAAATTATCCGCATTTTCAATTAGCATCACCGTCGCATTCGGCACATTCACGCCAACCTCAACCACAGTCGTACTGACTAGCATATCCAGCTCGCCGTCCGCAAATTTCTGCATCACTTCAGCTTTTTCTTCGGCAGGAAGCTTTCCGTGCAACAACCCAACTCGACGATGGCTGAAAATAGTCTTAGATAGTTTATTATATTCCGCCTCCACCGATTTCTTATCATTGTCTGGATTATCGTCAATTAACGGACAAATAACGTAAGCTTGGCGACCTTTGGCTAGCTCATTTTCAATCGATTCGTAAAGCTTCGGAGCTGATGCTGGCGACCAAATCTTAGTCTGAATCGGCTGGCGACCAGACGGCAGTTCGTTCAAAATAGAAATGTCTAATTCGCCATACAACGTCAGCGCCAGACTGCGCGGGATTGGCGTGGCGGTCATACTCAAAAGATGTGGCATAAAATCAGACTTTTCCAACAAAGCTTGTCGTTGCTTCACACCGAACCGATGTTGCTCGTCAATCACCGCGAAACCTAATTTATGATACGCAACCTTTTCCTGAATTAGCGCGTGCGTGCCGACCACAACGTCAATATTGCCGCTAGCCAAATTATCCAACAATTGACTACGCGCCGCACCTTTCACGTGACCCGTCAGAAGCGCAACAGACACACCAAATGGCGACAATAACTCGTCAAGTGTTTTCGCGTGTTGCTGCGCCAAAATCTCCGTCGGCGCCATAATTGCCGTCTGAAAACCAGCCTTCGCCACTTCTGCCGCCACCAATCCCGCAACGACAGTTTTTCCTGAGCCAACATCTCCCTGCAATAACCGATTCATCGGATGATCAGACTCCAAATCTTGCAGAATTTGCCACGCAGCTCGGCGCTGAGCGTTTGTCAAAGGAAACGGCAATTGATCAACAAAACTCTTTACGACCGACTTATTAAACGGAATTTTCCAGCCTGTTAATCTAGTCTGTTCTTGCTTATTAAATTGTGCCGCCAATATCATTTCGAACAGCTCCTCAAACGCCAGGCGCTCACGACCGCGAGAAATTTCCTCGTGAGTTTTTGGCGCGTGAAGAAATTTAACCGCCTCAGAACGACTAACCAATTTTTGGCGCTGAATAATATTTTCCGGCAAAGTCTCGGGCAAAAAATCCATAATTGGACGAATATTTTTCATCAAATCTTGCACGGTTTTTGGGCGGATATTTTTGATCGATTTATAAACCGGCTGAATTCCAGATGCATTTTCCATCGTTGTTTTAGCAACTTCTTTTGCTAACTCAACGGACGGATTGTTGATTTGATAGCGGTTATATTGCATACCAAATTGACCAGAAAAAATAAATTCCGCATCAGATTTTAATTGCGTTTCGCGGTACGGCTGATTGAACCAAACCGCTTTAACCTTACCTGATTTATCCGCCAAAACCGCGGTCGTGATTCTAAGTCCACGCCGAACAATACGTGTCGAAACCGACTCGCAGCGCGCCTTAACCGTAACTTTTCCCGGCTGAAGATCTGCGATATTAACCGCAGTTGAATAGTCGTCATATGCTCGCGGCAAAAAATCCAAAGCGTCAGAAATCGTTTTAAGGCCAGCCGACGCTAGAGCCTGAGCAGTTTTCGGCCCGACGCCTTTAATTTGCTCTAGAGGAGTCGTTAATCTCATCTACGAAACGGCGTTAATGCCTTCCAGAGCGTAAGCCGTATCTTCCCAACCCCTCACGCCGATTGAATCTACGCCCATTTGCTTCACTGGAAAATCATTGCCGCCTTCTTCAATTTTGTCACCAAAGAACAACGTTTCTTCTTTCGACCAACCGTTCAGTTCAAGCAACCTGCCAATTCCATAAGCCTTATCAATTCCCGGAAGCGTGATGTCAGTGCTGGTCGTACCGCCAATTCGCACCTCAAGTCCAGGCAATTTCTCCGCCACCTTGTCGCGATATATCGGACGAACATCCTTATATTTTTCAGCCCACGCATATTTATCTTCAGGTGTAGCTTGCTGACCCAAAGCCGACATAGTAATTTGGCTATGTCGATCTTCAATTATTTCACCCGCAGGACTCTCACACCAAATGCCCATTTCCTTTGCAACTTCTTCCAGTGCCGCAGTTATCTGAGCTTTTTGCTCGTCAGACAAATCATTCGCATACTGAATTTTCCATTCATCATCGGCGGCGTCAAATCGATAATATCGAGTTCCGCAAGTCGGCATCGCGTGGAACTTCTGGAGCAACTCCGGAGTAACATTCAACCTATCAATCACCTGCTTTTTTATCTGTTGAAACGTGCCGCCAGTAATCACGCAAACGTCATAATTCTCAAGCAATCGACTAAGAATCCCCGCCATACGATCGCTAATTGGCGACTTTGTAATTGCCAATGTGTCATCCAAATCAAAACCGATAATTTTTTTCATTATTCGTCCCCTTCCATAATTAATACGAACGTGTTTTTACCCTTCTTCAGTAGCGACGTGTCATTGACGACTTTATTTTCGGCAAGTTTTTCACCGTTTAGACTAATAGCTCCAGATTTTAACAATCGCTTTGCTTCGCCGTTAGAGCCAACTGCACCGGATTCTACCAGCGCTTCAATCACATCAATTCCAGCATCAACGCAAGGAATTTCTGCAGCCAAAGCGTCTAAATCATCGTCCGACAATTTCTTAAAATCGCCGCCACCAAACAAAACTTCAGTTACGCGCTCAACAGATTCACGACGCGCGCTACCGTGAACAATGTCAGTAACTTCACGAGCCAAAACCTTCTGAGCCGAACGCGCACCTGGATTAACAGCGTGATTTTCGGCAATAGCCTCAATCGTATCACGATCCAACATCGTAAATATCTTCATATATTCAATCGCGCTCTCGTCATCGACATTCAGCCAGAATTGGTAGAATTTATAGACGCTGGTTTTATTTTCATCAAGCCAAACCGCGCCGCCTTCAGATTTACCGAATTTACGACCAGTCGACTTATTGATAAGCAGAGGTGCAGTCATTGCGTAGACTTCGGTATTTTCTTTCTTACGAATCAGATCCACGCCAGATAATAAATTACCCCATTGATCCGATCCACCAATTTGCAGATTAACGCCGTATTGATTAAATAGATGCCAAAAATCATAGCCCTGAAGCAAAGTGTAAGTGAATTCCGCAAAACTCAAACCTTTGCCGTTGTTAATGCGCGCCTTGAAAAATTCGCGGCTCACCAAATCTGCCATATTGAAATTCTTACCGATATCGCGAAGAAACGGCAGCAATTCCAGATCAGCTAGCCAGTCAGCGTTATCAACCAAAGTAAAATCTCGTCCAGCAAAGATTCGCGAAACTTGGGATTTTAAGGCTTGCTTATTATGCTCAATTTCCTCGTACGGAAGCAGATTTCGCTCCTCAGTGTCGCGCATATCGCCAATCATTCCCGTACCGCCACCAACGAGCAAAAACACTTTATGTCCGCGTTCCAGAAAATGTCGAACCATCATATAAACCGCCAAATGCCCAACATGCAAGCTGTCCGCCGAAGGATCCGTCCCCAAATAGAGCGTGAAATTCTCCGAATCGATAAGTTTGTCGTCAGTAAATGTGGTCTGATTCCAGAATCCACGCCATTGTAATTCTTCTGATAATTTCATATCACTCCTTTTCTATATATTAGTATAGCAATTTTACAATTGAAGCGAAACATATGCGTGATATAATAGAATTGTGAAGAAAAAGACTACGATAAGCACCGCCGGACACGGCTCAAGCGATAAGAAATCTCCGTCGAAACGGATGAACTTATATGCCAATTTGGCGCAGAAACATAAGACTAAAAAAGATAAGGACGCGCGCGAACGAGCGGAATATTTGGCGACTTTGCCGAAACATCCCGTAAAGCGATTCTTTTATCGATTACATCCGAAGCGACTGGCGAAATATTGGTTCTCCAAGCGCGGCGGACTGATGGCGCTGAAAATTCTTGGCGTCAGCATCTTGTTGATGTTGCTACTTATCGGCGGAATGTTCGCCTATTTCCGTAAAGACCTCGATAAAATTCGCCCTGGCGAGCTTGCTAAGCGCGTTCAAACGACTGTCACTAAATATTACGACCGCAACGATAATTTGCTTTGGGAAGATAAAGGTACGGGCAATTATCAATTGGTTGTTGAATCTGACCAGATTAGCGACTATTTGAAAAAAGCCACTGTCGCAATTGAAGACCGAAACTTCTATAATCACCACGGCATCAGTATTAGCGGTATGTTGCGCGCAATGCTCTCAACTGCTTCACGACGCCAAGTTCAGGGCGGATCGACTCTGACGCAGCAGCTAGTCAAGCAAGTCTTCTTCGCAGATGAGGCTGGCGACCGATCAATTAGCGGTATTCCTCGAAAGATCAAGGAAATCATCCTCGCAATTGAAGTCGAGCGTATGTACAGTAAGGATCAAATCCTGTCGTTATACCTGAATGAATCTCCTTACGGCGGTCGTCGTAACGGCGCAGAGTCTGCCGCTCAAACATACTTTGGCAAGCACGCCAAAGATCTGACGCTGGCGGAAGCAGCACTAATTGCTAGTATTCCACAGAATCCAACTTACTACAATCCATATAACACTGCTGGAAATAAGGCTTTGATTGCCCGACAACATACAGTTCTGGATTACATGGCCGAGCAAGGCGTTATTACCAAGGACGAGGCTGAAAAAGCTAAAAAGATTGATATCTTAAGCACACTTAAGCCACAGACTGAGCACTTGGAGAATATTAAGGCTCCTCACTTCCTATTGATGGTTCGCAATCAGCTGAGTAAAGAGCTTGGCGAATCAGTTGTTGGACGCGGTGGATTGACAATTAAAACCACCCTCGACTGGCGAATTCAGGAGAAACTTGAAAATGAAATGAAATCGTTCTTTGCAACGGGTCGACCAGATTCTGTGCGAATTAGTAACGGCGCCGCAACAGTCGAAGACGTTCAGACTGGACAAATCGTAGCGCTTGTTGGTAGTCGTGACTTTAACTACGCTGGCTTCGGTCAGGACAACGCTGCAATTTCCTATATTCAGCCAGGCTCCACGATTAAGTCGCTTGTCTTTGCTCAATTATTTGACAAACACGACAGCAAGCAAGCATACGGTAGCGGCACAGTCTTAGCTGATGAGAACATTGATAAACTGTACGGCGCAACTCTAAGGAACTGGGACAATAAGTTTATGGGCGCCATCAATATTCGAAGAGCGCTAGCTCTATCTCGAAACGTTCCAGCCATTAAAGCTGCTTATATAGTTGGCGACGGATCCGCTAAGCCGGTCGTCGAGGGAATCCGCAGAATGGGCGATACTAACTATTGCCGACAGGAAGAAAATGCCGGCGGTTATGGACTCGGTGCAGCAATCGGCGCATGTGGAACTAAGCAGACGGAATTAGTAAATGCTTACTCTACATTGGCGCGAATGGGAGTCCAAAAAGACATTTCAAGTGTTATCGAGGTAAAGAACAGCCAAGGTGAAACTCTGAAAAAATGGAAAGATGAGGGTAAGCAAGTTATTGACTCACAATCAGCGTACATTGTGAACGACATCTTGTCCGACCGAACCCCTGGACTTCACGGCTGGATGGGCGTCAATGGCGTTCGAACCTCTGCAAAGACTGGTACATCCGACAAGGGTTCACAGCCAAAAGACCTCTGGATTATCAATTACAGCCCAGCTCTAGTTATGGGAATGTGGCTCGGAAACTCCGACACCAGCGTGATTGGTACATCAGCTTCTAACTACGGAATGCCGGTGATTAGAAAGGTTATGGAGTTCGCCCACACCCAAGTTTACGCCAAGGAAGGCAAATGGAAATCAGGTCAATGGTATGAGCGACCAAGCGGAATCCAGACTGTCAACGGTGAGCTCTACCCGTCATGGTGGAATAAGAAACAAAGTCAATCTACAGAGAAAATTACCTTCGACAAAGTCTCTAAGAAAAAGGCAACAAACTGTACTCCGGATGGCGCAAAGGAAGAGATTGAAGTGACAAAGATTATTGATCCTTTGACTAAGAAAGAGTCAATTACCGTTCCTTCAGGCTACGACGCGAACGCAGAAGATGACGTTCACAAGTGCGACGACACTAAACCGCAAATTGGAGCAATATCATACACCAACAGCGGTAAGAAATATACGATAAATGCTGATATTACAGCAGGAACTTGGGGCTTATCAGCAATCGAAATCACCGTGGACGGAAAGAGTATTAAGAGTTCAGAAATTACTTCAAGCGGCAAGCAGACCGCCACAGTAGAGCTTGACACGACAGGAGCACACACAGTTTCTATAACCGTCAGAGACTCTGCATATTACACCGCCACTTCAACTGGCAGCATTCAAGTTAACTAAATAAACTATTGTTTATTCACCAAATTAATCAGCTCAGCCTCGTGTTGAGCTGATGTTTTTGAGCGACCATTTGTGCGCTTTTTAAGAACGCTAGTCTTCTGCTTTACAGGTTTTTTCTGTTCAGCCACAAGCTTCGCAAACATCATTTTTCCAGCGTCAGTCTGCAAGCTTCGGATAATCTCAATCTTCTTCGTTTGCCCAATGTAGCGCTTGGCGTTCTCAACAACCACCATCGTTCCATCTTTCAAATAGCCAACCGCTTGATGAGAATCTTGCCCCTTCTGCGACAGTTCCAAATCTAGCTCGTCACCAGGCAAATAGCTCATCCTCAAACTTTTCGCCAGCTCATTGATATTCAAAACCTTAACGCCATCAACTTGCGCCACCTTATTCAAATTATAGTCAAGCGTCAACACTGCTGCACTCATTTCCTTTGCCAATTTCAATAAGCGCGAATCCACACCTTCTGGCACGCGAATATTATCGTCATATAGCTCGAATGAAGACTTCAAAATATCCTTGAGCTCCTTCACAACATCCATACCGAATCGCGCTCTTTCACGCTTGTCATGGTCTGCGCCGTCGGCTAATAATTGCAATTCCGTCAATACACTCCTCGGCACAATAATTTTACCCAGCAGAAATCCAGTCTTCGCCAGCTCAGTCACTCGCCCGTCCATAAGTACTGACGTGTCGACCAAAATCGGCGCCGCGCCCACCGACGAATTCCGTCGCGGTTTTGCCAAGAAATAAACTTCAGCCGCCAAGCCAAGCAACATTACAATTATTATCAATCCGTAAAAATCTTTCATTTTTTCCCTTTCTATTGTAAATAGTCAATCAGCGCCTGTCGCATATCGCTGACGCCTTTTATAAATTTATCTTTATGAACTTTCGGCGCAATCGCATAAGTGAAGCCCAGCTTCTTCGCCTCTTTAATTCGAGCTTGCCAATTCGTCGCTGAGCGAATCTCACCGCCCAAACCAATCTCGCCAAACACTACAGCGCCTTCGTCCAGACTTCGCCCAGCGCTAGCGCTAGCAATCGCCATTGCCACAGCCAAATCGGCCGCTGGATCATTTAATTTAAGCCCGCCGACCACATTGACATAAATATCTTTGTCCGCCAATTTCAACTTGGTTCTCTTCTCTAAAACCGCCACCAACAGATTCAATCGATTCAGATCAAAACCACTCGCCGTGCGCTTAGGATAGCCAAAATTCGTCGGATTAACTAGCGCCTGAATTTCCACTAAAAGCGGACGCGCACCTTCCATGGTCGCCAGTACAATTGATCCATCCAGATTCTGCCGCTCCGCCAGAAGTTCCGCCGACGGATTCTTCACGATTCTTAGCCCCTGCTCGTCCATCTCAAAAATTGCCGCTTCATTAGTCGAACCATATCGATTCTTCTGCGCCCGAACAACTCGAAAACCGCCATATCGATCGCCCTCAAAATTCAGCACAACGTCCACCAAATGTTCCAATATTTTCGGACCAGCAATTGAACCCTCTTTGGTGACGTGACCAACCAAAATCACCGCCGTACCCGAAGCTTTGGCGGCACGAATAATTACATTTGACGAGTTGGTGATTTGACTAACCGACCCAGGAGCCGAGGAAATCTCACTGAGAGAAATTGTCTGAACCGAATCGACAATCGCCAGATCATATCCGCCTTGTTGAATTGACGCCGCAATATCTTCCGCACTATTGCTGGACGCCAGCTGCATTTTTTCCGAATCAGCCGCACCCAAACGCTCCGCACGAAGCTTCACTTGAGAAACCGACTCCTCGCCGCTCACATATAACACCGATTTTGTCTTGGCGATATAAGAAGCAACTTGTGCCAAAAGCGTACTTTTCCCAATTCCTGGCTGACCCGCCACCAACACCACGCCGCCAATCAAAAATCCACCACCCAAAACAGTATCCAAATCGTCAATTCCCGTGCTTAATCTTTCTAGCCCAGACTCAGAGGCAGCTTCACGAATGCTAGACGTTTTCAAGGCTTTGCCGCGCCCAGCAGATTTATCGACAACAGATGAGCCACCAGAAGAAACGACCTGCTCGACTAGCGAATTCCATTCCCCGCAATTTTCACACCTGCCAGTCCACTTTGAAAAACTAGCCCCGCACTGCTGACAAACAAATTGACTTCTAGCTTTCGCCATTATTTCGCCCCCTCCAAACTATCCAAACTTTTATTCAATTCATCAATCTGCACACCCAACTCCCTGAGTCGCAAAACATCAGAATTGTAAGAATTGATCTCAGAATTCAAATTGGCACGCCTTTCGTTCAACTCCGAGAGCTCCGCCTTCAGGGCTTGGCGTTGACTATAAAAATCATTCTGCGACAAGAATCCGCCACTAACGCCTGCTCGCCGATTAAAGTTCGCCACGCGACTATTATAATCCGCCAAATCAGTTGAATATTGCGATAATTCTCTGTTCAATTTTTCCTTTCGAACCTTCAATGATTCACTCAACTTCTGCGCTTCATTTTCTCTGGACTCAAATTTTTCTTGATATTGCGCGTGCAATTTCACGACTTCGGATCTATCAGTAAAATATCGTCGATAATATTCCTCCAACTCATCACCCAAATTGGCAAATTCCGTCCCTAAAATTGAGTGCAGCTCGTTAGCTCTTGTTCCGGGTTGCGCACGATCATAATACTCCATCCGCTCGGACAATTTCTTATTTTTCACATTATTATAAGCCTGCTCCAAAAGCTCGCTCAAATGAGATTTTTCCGACTCACTCAACCTTTCCCAAGCAGCGTGCAGCATCTCATGCGCTGCCGTCACTTCTTTCACGCCATCAAGCTCAGAATTGGTCACGTTATAAATATAAATATCCCTAGACGACGGATTGTAACAACCCAAAATTGCGTTTCCCTTTTCCACGCGACGGCAATCTTCGTTAAATTCATTCGCCGATTTGATTTGCGGATTAGAAACATAGAACATTTTTCTGCCAGTGTCTGACATTTTTACGCGGTCAGCAATAGCGACAATTTCCGCACTCGGTTTATATTGCCACAGCGTAATCTCATCAATGATTTGCTGACGATTCGCCATCACAAAAACCGCAACAGAAAGTACAATTATCGGCGTGAGGACGCTGAATATTTTACGCACGATTGACATTAATCACCACCTTATCATTATCAATTTTAGCCTCCAGCGTGTCGCCAGGTTTTGCTTTATTGGACAATAAAACATCGCTCAGCGGATCCGCCAGCTCTGACTGAATTGTTCGTCTTAAAACTCGCACGCCGCGTTGCTCATCAAATCCCCGATCAATCAACCAACGCTTCGCCGAAGAAGTAATATCAAGCGTCATTCCATGTCGACCAACAGCTTCGATCAAGTCAGACGTGAGATTGTCAAAAATCTTTCGTACGACTGAACGAGAGAGTGGCTTAAATGTAATCACGCTATCAAATCTGCCAATCAATTCTGGACGCAAAAATTCCTCAAGCTCACGCAGAGCGGCGCGTGAATTTTTCTCGTGACGATTTTCGCTAGCCGACTTTTTCTGCCCAGACACACCAAATCCCAGCTCCGAATCTTGAATCATTTGCTCGGCGCCGACGTTGCTCGTCAATATGACAATCGTCTGCCGAAAACTCACCGTCCGTCCGTGGGAATCACTTAGCTTGCCGTCCTCCAGGATTTGCAAAAGCAAATTCAGAACGTCGGGATGCGCCTTTTCAATTTCATCGAACAACACCACGCTATATGGTCGACGACGAACTTTATCCGTTAATTTCCCGCCGTCCTCATAGCCAACATAACCAGCCGGCGCACCAACCAGCCGACTAGCCGTGTGACGCTCAGAAAACTCGCTCATGTCAATTTTAATCAAACTATCCTCGCCGCCAAAAACTTCCCGCGCCAGAACTCGCGCCAATTCCGTCTTACCAACTCCAGTCGGACCCAGAAAGATAAACGACCCAAGCGGCCCACTCTGACGATTTAGACCAGCTTTATTGCGACGAATCGCGCGCGCCAGTTGCTCAATCGCTTCATTCTGACCAAGAACGCTCTGGCTCAGTCGCTTCTCCAGGCGAATCAAATCCTTCATCTGATTTAACGATAATCTATCAATCGGAATATTCGTCATCGCCGAAACCGCCCGACGCAAATATTCATCGGTCAATACCGGCTTATCACTGACTTCATCCTTCAGTGCTTCGGCCTGCAATTCCAATTGCCTCATTTGCATCTTGAATTCTGCGGCTTTTTCATAATCCTCAGCCTCGACCGCGGCGTCAATTTTCCCAGCCAATCGCTTAATTTGACGAGCCAACTTGTCCTTACGCGACAATTTTATTGGCGAGCTAGACTTCAATAAACTCGCCGCCTCGTCAATCACGTCGATCGCTTTATCCGGCAAAAATCGCTCCGTCACGTAACGCTGACTCAAATCCACCGCCTCAGTCAGCATTTCGTCAGGAATCTGAACTTGATGATGCTTAGCCAATTTTCCTCTCAAACCTCGCATCATTTCCACTGCCTCTTCTGGCGATGGCTCATTAACCGTTACCGACTGGAAGCGCCGTGACAACGCAGCGTCTTTTTCGATATGTTTTCTATATTCATCAAACGTTGTCGCGCCAATTAATCGCACCTCGCCTCGCGACAACGCTGGCTTCAATACATTCGCCGCGTCCATCGAGCCTTCAGCCGAACCAGCGCCAACTAACAGATGTAACTCGTCAATAAACAAAATAACTTCTTGATGTTTTTTGGCGACCGCCAGAACTTTTTGTAATCTCTCCTCAAATTGCCCGCGATATTTCGTCCCAGCAATCATCGCCGCCAGATCCAATTGAAAAAGTCGCTTACCCTTCAAAAATTCGGGAACTTTATTATCAGCAATCCTCTGCGCCAAGCCCTCAACGACCGCAGTTTTACCGACGCCAGGTTCGCCAATCAGCGCTGGATTATTCTTACTTCGTCGACCCAAAATCGTGATCATTCGCTGAATTTCCGACGCTCGACCAATCACCGGATCCAAAAATCCTTCGCTAGCACGCCGCGTCAAATCGACACCAAATTTCTCCAAAACTCGCAAATCGTCAGAATTTTTGCGCGCCGTACTGCGTTCACTCTGCAGAGATTCAAACTGCTGCTTATCAAACACGTCTTCCAAACTTCCACGCAGATTGTCAATGTCAACGTTCATATCCCGCAGCAATTTAGTCGCTCGCGCCTCGCGCTGTTGCAACATTCCATACACAATATGTTCTGTGCCAATTTTTTCCTGTCCAAATTCAACCGCTAATTGCCAAGCAATTCTTATTAATTCAACAACTTCAGCGCTCAAACCCTTACTTACGATCGTAATCACCAGCGGCTTTGCGGTCAGGTTCAACGCCATTTCCGCCCGATCCAAAGTTACGCCGTTTTCAGCCAAAATCTTCGCGCCTAGCGACGAATTTTGCGCCAACACACCAAGCAAAATATGCTCCGTGCCAACATATTCGCTCCCCTCATTATGCGCCAGAAAACCAGCTCGCCCCAAACTGGCTCGAGCTGTTTCCGTCAGCCGAGGTTCTAATTCAGAAAAATCTTCTGACATATCGCCCTCCTTTCGTTTTCGGCGATTCGCAGAAGGCAGCTTATTCCGCCACCTCCTCAACTACGCTCATCAAGCTATCCTCAATATTCTTTCGAGGTTTTGGCTCTGTCTTAACGGGAGCTTTTGCTTCGATGTCTAATTCATAGCCAGTCAATCGGCTTGCCAAGCGAACATTCTGTCCAGCGCGACCAATTGCTATTGATTGCTGATCTTCGCTAACGTAAACCGTCGCACGCTTCTCATCTTCATTGACAGTCACACTCAAAACCTCTGCCGGGCTCATTGCATTAGCAATAAATCCAGCCGCATCTTCCTCGTATGGAATAATGTCAATTTTTTCCTGCTCGCCAATTTCATTCATCACAGCCTGAACGCGGGCGCCGTGACCACCAACAAACGTACCAACTGGATCAACGCCAGGTAGCGCTGAAGAAACCGCCAATTTGGTTCGGCGACCAGCTTCGCGAGCAATTGCCTTAATCTCAACTGCACCAGTTTCCATCTCTGGGACTTCTTGATTGAACAAGAATCGCACAAATTCTTCATTGCCGCGGCTAAGAATCAATTGCGGACCGCGACCTTCGCGCTCAATATCCTTAATATAAACCTTAATTCGACGGCCAACGCCGTAATATTCACCAGGAATTTGCTCGCTCTGAGGCATAATTCCGACAGCCTTGCCCAGCTCAATTCGCACAACGCGTGGCTCAACTCGCTGAACCGTACCGATGACAACCGTACCGATTTTATCCTCAAATTCCGCCAAAACAACTTCACGCTCAGCTTCGCGCAAACGCTGCAGAATCACTTGCTTAGCAGTCTGAGCTGCAACTCGACCAAAAGTCGTCACGTTATGAGTTTCCATCACAACTTCACCGCCAAGTTCAGCCGCAGGATCTATCTCCTTAGCTTCCTCTAGATCGATTTGATTGGCGTCATTCTCAACTTCTTCAACAACAGTCTTAACAACCGACACAACAGCCGTACCGTTGTTGATATTCAAGCTAGCGCGAACCAACTGATCACGCGTACCGTTATCACGACGCCAAGCCGCCGCAATCGCCTGTTCAATCACGCTCAAAACTGTTTCTTCTGGCAAGTTTTTTTCCTCAGCAATCGTACGCACTGCCAACGTCAACTGCTTGATATTCAAATCTTCCATTATATTCTCCTTCTTATTAATTATATCTTTTTCCGTCTCAAACTTCCATAAACGAAAAACTCCGACCTGCCGGCCGGATGAGTACTTTCTCATTGTATTAAAAATTTTTCATTTTGTCAATTTACTTCCATACATTTTTCCAGAATTCCCGACATCGCGCTTTTTTCAGCCTCAGTCACCCACAAGCGATATTTTCGTTTCACAGCCACTTGTCGCGCGATATATTGGCACCTAAAAGATTTATTGCTCGGTAGCCAAGTTGCCGCGTCGCCGTCGCCTTTGGCTTGATTTGCTGGACCGTCAACCGCTAATAAATTTAACGGATCATTCGCTAATTTCTCTCGTTCTTCTGGAGAAATTTGCTGCGCGCCCTTTTGCCAAGCATCACTCAAAGCTACGACGTGATCAATCTGAACCTTAGAGCTGGTTTTTTCGCCACGCTGAAATTGGATTGCTTGACCAGTGTATGGATCATTCAGCACACCCGATAAAACTCGACATTTTTCATCAATTTTCTCATCCGTCAAATCTCGAGCCAGAATCACTTCCCGCACAGAGCAGCCGTTAATTTTGCCCCAGCCGTTGCCGAATTGCTTTCTGGAATAGCCAGTCTTTGGCGCACGTCCTTTAACTTCTATCTTTTCCAATTCCGCTTTGGCGTTCGAAGCACCAAATAATTCTCGTTGCGTTGAAGTTTGAATTGTTTGAGGTTCGGGTTGTGAAATTCGCGAAGCCCAAACCGCCACGCCAGTCACCAGAATTACCAGCGCAATCACCACTTGCCGACGTCGTATTTTATTCACCCTCATGACTGTATTATAATTAAACTATGACTAAAGTTCCACGCTTACTTGACACATTCACACCAAATCGTTACAACCTAACTCTTGATCTAACACGCGCCGAGGAAAAAGAATTTTCTGGCACAGTTATCATTTCTGGCGAGTCCACCGGCGAATCAATTTCACTACACTCCAAAGGTTTAACAATTCAATCAGCTACAATCGACAATCAGCCCGCCGACGTTTCATTTGGTGAGTTTGATGAATTGAGATTATCCCAGCCGAACCTTAAAAACGGAAATCACACAATTCGCATCATTTTCTCTGGAACCATCACCGACGCGATGCACGGATTATATCCTTGCTACTTCACTCACGACGGCGTTAAAAAACAGCTTTTCGCCACTCAATTTGAATCGCATCACGCCCGCGAAGTTTTCCCTTGCATTGATGAGCCAGCCGCCAAAGCTGAATACGATTTGACGCTAATAACCCACCCAGGGATAACAGTTTTGGGAAATATGCCCGTAAAAAGCGAAGAAGAAAATGGCGATTCTCTCACGACGACATTTGAGAAAACCCCACGAATGAGCAGCTATCTTCTGGCTTTTGTCATCGGTGAATTGCACAAAAAATCCGCCCGCACCAAATCTGGCGTCGAGGTCAACGTCTGGGCAACGCCAGCTCAGAATGAAAATACATTAGATTTTGCGTTAGATATAGCCACTCGTTCAATTGATTTTTATGATGAATATTTCGGCGTCAAATATCCATTGCCAAAATCCGATCACGTCGCCCTTCCCGACTTTTCGTCTGGCGCAATGGAAAACTGGGGATTGATTACTTACCGCGAAAGTTGTTTGCTTGCGGACCCAGAATTGACCCCAGAATCATCCAGGCGCTTCATTGCCACGGTTATCTCGCACGAACTTAGCCATCAATGGTTCGGCAATCTCGTTACCATGAACTGGTGGAATGATTTATGGCTCAATGAAAGCTTTGCCAATATGATGGAATACGTGGCGATTGATGCATTACACCCCGAATGGCGCATGTGGGAAGATTTTACCACGAATGAAGTAACGGCCGCACTCAGGCGCGACAGCTTGGACGGCGTTCAGTCAGTTCAAGCCGACGTCAATCATCCAGATGAAATCAGCACCTTGTTCGACCCAGCAATTGTTTATGCCAAGGGCGGACGACTGCTAGTTATGGTCAGGAAGCTTATCGGCGAAGAGGCATTTCGCGCTGGACTTAAATCATATTTTGAAAAATTCGCGTATAAAAACACCGTCGGAAATGATTTATGGCAAGAATTGGAATCAGCAAGCGGTCAGCCAATTGTCAACTTAATGAACGCTTGGATTTCCCAACCTGGCCTTCCTGTCGTATCAGTTTCAAACAGTCACGACGCGGCGATTTTAAGTCAGGAACGATTCTTCATCGGCGAACACCAACCATCTGACGCATTATGGCCGATTCCATTATTCGCAAACCAGCCGCTTGACGTAAAAATCTTGAATCAAAAAGAAACCACCGCTTCTATTGAAAAGCCATTACAGTTAAACTGCGGCTTAAGCGCCCACTTCGTCACCAAATATGACGAATCCTCTCGCGAATATTTATTGAAGAACATTACAGAGTTACCGACTTTGGACAAGATTTGCATCTTACAAGACGCAACAATACTCGCCCGCGCTGGATTTGAAAACTCGGCGTCACTACTTCCATTGGCATTGTCGCTAAAAACCGAAACCAACGAAAAAGTCTTCGGTATGGCGGCTGGCGCCTTGACGGAACTGCGAAAATTCGTCGATGATAATGACGCCGCCAGAGATTCATTAAAGCGAATTTCTGGAGAATTTGCGCGCGCCACATTTGAAGAGCTTGGCTGGGATGAAAAAGCTGGCGAATCGGACGACGACCGCGAGCGACGCACCACGGCTTTGAGTTTGATGATTTATAGCGAAGATGAAGAAGTTTTGAACGAGGCAAAAACGCGTTTTGACAATAATAAATTGGAAGACTTACCGACAGAAATTCGAGCTTTAATTATCAGCGCAAACGTAAGACATTTCGAGACGCCAAAGATGATTGAAAATCTCTTTGCTGCATATAAGGACACGCCGTCAAATGACCTGCAGAATGATATTGCAATTGGACTAACTTCCACTAAAAACCCTGAAACAGCAGAAAAAATTCTTGCCAACATTAAAGATTCCAATATTATCCGCCCGCAAGACGCCAGCCGTTGGTTTGTGTATTTGATTCGCACCAGAGAAAGCCGCCAGATTGCTTGGAATTGGCTAAATGAGAACTGGGCGTGGGTCGAAGGTACGTTTGGCGAAGATAAAAGCTATGATGACTTCATTCGCTATGCAGCTACGGCGTTACTAACGCCTAATGAACTTGACGATTTCCGACAATTCTTTGAGCCGATGATGGACATTCCAGCCCTCACCAGAACGATTAAGCTGGGAATTACCGAAATATCCGCGCGCGTCGAGTTGATTGAGCGAGATAAGACGGACGTGCTCTCTGCTTTTCAAACAACACTGTGATATATTATGCCACATTTTTGGCAAAATCTATTGACATTTTATTATATTAGTGATATAAATGAATACAGCTTTTGTCGATAGAACAAATGTTTTGTCCGAAAGCGCACTTTGACAAGCAGTTGAGAATAAAGCAAGGTGAGATTTTATGGCGTTATTTTAGCGGAAGCAAAATAGTGTCGTGAAACCTCATCTTGCTCAAGCGCCATCCGGGCGCCAGGGCAGTGTTTTTATAAAACACGGACAATTCCGTCCGGGCGAGGAGAGAGTGGTAAAATGCGATACAACTACAAGAAAATGTCGGAAGGGAAGATCTTTGTGATTCTTCTCATCATTGTTTTCGGAGCTGCTTTTGGGTTCCGCGCCTGTGCCACCTCGGTGGCGCAAGGGAACCAGCATACGGAGATCGTCACTGTGTGCGGCAAGGAGTCCGTACAGAAAGGAAGAGATGGACACGAGTATCGTGTCTATACTTCGGGCCAAACGTATACAGTGGAAGACTACTACGGCAGTCAGGGGTCGCGCTTTGATAGCGCGGACCTGTACGGCCGTATCAAGGTTGGTGAGACCTACATCATCAAGTCCTATGGGTACAGAGTGCCCTGGGCCTCAACCTTCTGGAACATCCAGAGTGTCACACCAACCACACAAATGCCCACCGGCACGTGCGGCTAACGCCGCCGGACTGGCAAGCCGCCGAGAATTCTTGGCGGTTCTCTCTGCCGCACATATTCTCCTGCTTGTCAGTTCGCTCCATAGATGCGTGTCTATGCTGATGAGTCGAAAACGACGAAAGCGAACAATTTATTCCAACACTACACACTCTTCAACTACGGGCGGATTTCCATCAACAGAAATTGCCAGCATTTGCATATCACAGCTTTCATATTGCGCATTTTTGGCAATGAATATTTCAGCAGCAAAACGCATTTGTTGCTGTTTTTTATTTGTAATTGCCGCCAAGCCATCGCCGAAATTGTCATTTTTACGATATTTGACCTCTGTAAAATATAAAAC
>FLSE01005794.1_pt1 | contig 53567 bp, 53 predicted proteins | sample 1550461 | NCBI WGS metagenome assembly FLSE01 (sample SAMEA4031758, study PRJEB14383) | metagenome | biome: human; feature: oral; material: saliva | place: Philippines | collected 2014 | reverse complement strand
GCCGGAAAAAAAGTTGCTGTTGTAGAAAAATCAACATTCGGCGGGGAATCACCAAACTGGGGAGATGTACCAACTGGATTCTTAACTCACGCTCTTAACGTTTATCAAACAGCCAAAGATGCCGCTAAGTTTGGGCTGCGCACTAACTCGGTTGGGTATAATTACCCTTCTCTGCTCTCCTGGAAAGACAAAGTTGTAAAGAGAACTGGAGCTGGCGGCAATCGCTATTATTACGAAAAGCAAGGCATTAGCGTTTTTGCTGGCAATGCGCATTTCTTGAGTCCAAACGAAATAGCCATCAATCGAAGACACTTGTCCGCTCGTAAATTTCTCATTGCAACTGGATCTGATTGGCAAATTCCAGAAATACCTGGATTAAGTGCCGTTTCTTGTCACACTCCAAAAACTATTTTTAGCTTGAAGCGTCCACCAAAAACCATGTTCATTGTTGGTGCGGGAGCTACGGCGCTAGAATTGGCGCACATCTTCTCTACCCTGGGAGCAAAAGTTTACGTAGCAGAGAAATCGCCCAGAATATTATCAACATTTGACCCAGAAGTCAGCACTTTGGTTACGAATGACGCAAAAAATCGCAATATTTCAATCTTAGCTCGCACTAAAATTATCACCATACAAAAATCGTCTATACAAAAGCGCGTCACTTTTCTGCAGGGGCGAATAGAAAAATCTGTACGCGTTGACGAAATTCTAATTGCCGACCAACAATTGCCTGCAATGGATTTAGGCTTAGAAAACGCCGGCGTAAAATATACCGAAAATGGCATTTTGATTAATTCTTACCTACAAACTTCCGCTCGGCATATTTTTGCCGCGGGAAATGCGACCGACGCCAATATCCAAACCCACACAGCTTTAGCGCAGAGTCGTATTGCGGCTCATAATTTGCTACATAATAATAAGATTAAATTCAATGATTCCCCACGCCTACAAGTTGCATTTACTCAGCCAGAAATAGCTCAAATTGGAATGAATGAATATGATTGTAAGGTGAAAGGAATAAGCGTAAAAATAGCAATTGTTCCGCTCACGACTACCGTACGCAGTAACATTACCGACCAGCGAATAGGTTTTGTGAAATTGATCGTTGACAAGAAGCGAGTTATCGTAGGCGGAACAATCGTCGGACCACACGCTAGCGATATGGCAGCCGAGTTGGCCCTAGCTGTTCGACATAAAATTACCAGCGAAGAGCTGGCGTCCACGCCGCATTGTTTCACTTCTTGGTCAGAAGCCGTGCGAATTGCCGCCGGAAAACTTCTATAATTACCTCTGATGCGTTATAATAAGTCTCACGGGGGCGTAGCTCAGGGGTTAGAGCAGTCGGCTCATAACCGATTGGTCGCTGGTTCGATCCCAGCCGCCCCCACCATTTCAGAGTAAAAATCCAAACCCTCGCCTTCTTGGGCGATTTTACGCCCACGCTCGAACCTATTTGATCACAAAGTAGCTGCGCTGAAAAAGATCAGGGCAAAAGCCCTGTTCGGCAGGTCGCCCGCGCCCCGACCCGCCGAAATTCTTTAAGTGAGGACTAAATGGATATTGTATATTGTATATATTGCGTATGGCTACAAAGTCGTGTTAATAATTTCAAGTTCTGCGTCTGTCCCCAAACCAAAATATTTGATTGCGCCTTATAGCAACCGCGCCAATACGAGACGCTATTAATTCAATAAGGCTATCTCTTGCCTCCAGCGTGTCACGACTAACGCCCTCACTCATCAGTAGTATTTTCTCTGGCAATATACTACATTCTCTTACTATTGTCTGTATTTCGCCTTCATCTTCAGGACTAGAGATGACAAACTTAAACCATGAATTGCTAAGATTAGATATAGCATGAAGTACTTCTGGTCTATATCTTGAACGGACTGAATTTCCGCTACTTGAAAGCTTTGGCGAGCAGTTAATCTGACAATTCTGCAATTCTACCCGTGGCACAATTGTACCATTGGTCTCAATTTCAAATTGCCATCCGTTCAGTAGTTTCAATAACTCTACAATTCTGTCTTGCTGCAGTAGAGGTTCTCCGCCAGTAATGACAAGCCTGGGTTCCGCTTCTGTACTGCCAAACGCCTCAAGCCACGCAGAGGAAATTTCTTCTGCAACCTCATGAGGTGGATTATTTTGGCGCTCTTTCCAAAATTCAGGTGTCGACCTGTCCCATGTATACCATGCATCACAGCGCCAGCCAATACCATCCTTACCGCAATGTAGGTTACAGTCTTGCAATCTCAAAAACACAGCTGGATACCCAGCTGTAACCCCTTCACCTTGTAAAGTTGCAAAAATACCATCGCCACTTATACTCAAAAAATCGCGACGCGCTCTATACGTATCTTTTTCCTCGACAGTAGGAATATATTTTTCTGTCATTTTAATCTCGAGACCATTTCGCACTACAATTTGGTGTTTCAAAAAGCGTAGCAGACTCCAAGGCAATGCCGGGTAGTTTGTTTTCAAATAGCTTCTGTAGGGTTATGGCGATATATTCAACAATACATTCAGCAGTAGGCACAAATGATGTCTCGATAAACTTAAGCTCTTTGTTATTCTTAGCAAAGTCTGACATAACATCGTCCTTATCCCAGTACATAAATGAATGATCTAGCTTGTCAACTATTTCTTCATTGATTAGCCTTTTGAGGTCTCCAAAGTCTAAAACCATGCCCTGGTCGGGTTTATCGTTTTTATTTTTTATATCGCCCGATATCTCGATAAGCAATCTATACCTGTGTCCATGTGGATTTTTGCATAAGGACATATGATTAGTAACTCTGTGTCCCATATCCCATTCGAATTGTCTCGTAATACTTATCATTTATTACCTTTCTATCATACGCTGAAAGTGGCTGATATAATGTTTATATTTTTCAGCATCCCCGCGAATTACAACCGTTTCGGTCGTGCTACCAGGTTTGCACACCCCGCGGGTGCTCATACAAGTATGTTGCGCTACCATTCTAACTATTAGCAACTTAGGTTTCAATGTATCCTCGAGAAGGTCAGTAACCTGTTTTGTAAGTCTTTCTTGAACCTGTAGTCGTTTTCCGTAGGCATCTACTATACGCGCAAACTTTGATAGTCCTAAAATCTTACCGTCTGGCAAATAGGCTACGTCAACCTTGCCCATGAACGGCACCATATGGTGCTCACATTGGCTACTAAAATCTATATCCCTTATGTATATAAGATCTGTATACCCATCGCTGTCAAAAACTTTTGCGAAATCATTAGGGTCTAGGTTATAACCACGAAGATTTTCATTTAATTGTTTAATAAACCTCTCTGGCGTGTCAATTAAGCCATCTCTGTTAATGTCTTCACCCTTCTCTGATAAATAATCTTTTATGGCGTCGATCAGTTTCGCCTCTGCTGAACTTATTTTTGCTGCAACCACTGTGCTAACTCCTTCCATACTACAGCTATCATGTCGGTCTTTTCATCGTCACTCATCTCAGCTATCGTCTTGTTTGCGTCATCAACTTTGAAATATTTATCGTAGTCACGACCATTCTCGCCGCGTGGTTCGCTGAGTAATTCACCATGCACTTTGTACGTAAACGTCTTGATTTCTAGTCCATCTATATACGTAACCGTACGCTGAGTGTATGCCCCTCTGTCATCTTTAAGCAATTTTACTATGTTTTCTATGCCGATAGTATCAAGTGCGTACTTCGTATAAACCCCTGGAAAACCTTTGAGGCTTTTGATGAACAGTCCAGAATCCATAACAACCAGTGGGCTCTTTAGTAGTTCGTAGTATTTTTGAGCTTTATCAATGGATACTTCTTCTTGGCTATCTGATTGAATTTCCGGTACATCAGGTAGTTCCCTGTCGGGAGGTGTGAGTGTTAGACCCGCCCCCAATAATGCCTGGTTTGCTCCAGCTAATTTATATTTGTTGGTTGTGGCGTAGGTTATATTCATAAAGCCCCTCCTTTATTGAATTATTCTTTTCTTTGCCATGCAACTCTTGCATAAAAAACATTCTTCATTACCACTAGTACAGGAGTAAGTATCGTCTAGGGGAAAATTATTGGACTGAGCCCATAATACTAAATCGTTTTTTGTCACGTAGTCTTTGTGTGGAAATAGCCCAGGTATCATCAATGGTGACATTACCTGCCAATCCCAATCATTAGTATTGGAACAGACCATGATCGTATCAGTAACGAGAGACAATAGACTCATATCTGGATATTCCGACCCATCAGGAAGCACCTTTTCTGCGCCTATTATCACCGTTCGTATAGTCTCCTTGAGTGAGGTGGCATATTGGACGGCGAGAGAGATTAGCATTATATTTCGTAAAGGCAGCCCCTTTATTTGCACTTCTTCAGAACCCCAAGAATCGTATAGTTCTTTAGGTACAACCTCGCAAGAAACTGTTTTGAGATCTTTAATATTTTCAGGATATAAGTTTCGTAAATAATTTATAATTTTTTGAGTTGACTCTAATTCTCTTAATTCTGCTTTGGCGCCTCTCTTTATATAGAGTGGATAAAGTATATTACCTAAATTTTTTATACAGAGCTCTGCTAAAACTGATGAGTCTATCCCGCCAGACATTAAGATAACGACAGGCTCGTTAACAGGCTGGCGAACAGACCAACCTCGCTTTGCGACCAGCATCTCATCGGCAGCGTTCACGGTAAATCCCTCCTGTTAATAAACCGATTGATATGATGAGAGATTTCCTCTGATACTTCGTCTATAGATTTATCGTTTACGTCAATAGGGTAAATTCTGTCGGGGCTTCTTTCTATGAGCCTACTATATCCCTGCTGAACAGATTGCATGAAAACGAGGTCTTGATCATTGAATATTATGCGCTCATTCGGGATGTCATCGTTAAGAGCTCTGCTTAGCGCTCTTTCTGGTGCAATATCAAGATAGATGGTCAAATCAGGCATGGCATGCCGAACACTGTAAACTCCCAACATCCAAGTTACATGCAAATCAATATCTACCTCAGGATAGGATTTCTGCAGATCTGGTAATGAGTATGCTATTGCAGTGTCAATATCTCTGTCAGCTACGACCACCCCGCCTTTTTCAAGGTGAGGGTTTATGATCTTTTCGTCAACATATAGTGTTCGTGCGGCACTTGCCAGTGCGTCGGTTATTGGGTACCTCCGCATCTCCTCATCTCGCTTAATAATTGACAGAAGTCGACCATCCAGCTCATCGCTATTTGTATTGTTTCTGCACGGCTTGATCATGGGGTTGAACCCTGAGTCTTGCAGATGGCTAACTACATGTCTAAGTTGCGTTGTTTTCCCAGCTCCATCTATTCCCTCAAGTGAGATCTTGAATCCTCGCCTCATTTTGCCGCCTCCTCCAAGGTCTTCATGTTATGCAACATAATTTTGTAAATATGCTTATCAAAATTTGCTGAAAAATCCACCTTAATCCTATCTTTTTTGTAGCCGTCTGACGTTATTCTAGTGCCAGCACGAGCATTAACATACGCTGCGCTTGAATCACAAGATCTTATGAAATCATATTTAGATAGTCGGATAAGTTCTATATTGCCACTATCACCCAGTCCAAGTAAGTGATGTGCTTTATCTACCACCAAATTTCTATTTATTAACTCACGGACTATCTTTTCTCTTCCAAGAATTCCGTCTTCTGCAAACTTGTCATTATATATAGTACCAATACCAATAGTTGATACATAGTCAAGAGATGACATTATTCTGTACGACTCGATATACTCGTCTATGCTTTTCCCATGAGGAACGGCCATTAGTGACATATTAGACAGGTAATCTCTGTGCCTTGCAATAAAATCTTGCATAAGTTTCATAGTAGAGTTGTGATTGTATAGTGAGTCTGGCAGAACTATTTCATCTGGACTAACTTTAGAAATGGCCAACATTAAATCATTACTGTCAATAGATTCGCCGAGTTCAAAGGCCGAGTTATCAAGTATTAAAAAGCTACTTCTGATAGGTTTTGAGAATAGTTCTCGGTAGCTGACATCTTCTAGTACGAGATGAGCTAAACTCATCTGAATATCAAAGCGCACACCATCGGCAACTAAATTTTCTTGATATTCAGTTGGCATTATATGAGCTACCCGTATCATAGTTATGATTATAACATACACATGTTGTGTGCAAATACTTATACTTTACATAGATGATATGATACTGTAAATACATATAGATATTTGTAGGTATTCATAAGACCTATACAATATCCATTTAGTCCTCACTTAAAGAATTTCGGCGGGTCGGGGCGCGGGCGACCTGCCGAACAGGGCTTTTGCCCTGATCTTTTTCAGCGCAGCTACTTTGTGATCAAATAGGTTCGAGCGTGGGCGTAAAATCGTACCAAAGTCTGAATTTGAATTTGATAATCATAAGATGAATATTTTTACCATTCCTGCTACAATATTATGTGGTAGATATTAAATTTGCAAAAATGAACAAATTAAAACTCAAACGATTAATTTACAGAATACAGCACGACTATTTGACCCTAAATAATGTCGTTATTGCTGCTGCGATTTTAATTGCTATGAGTTGGGCTTGGGGCTCCATTGAATCAATGCAAAAAAACTACGAACTACAACGCTCTATCGATAACAAACGCCAGCAAGTGGAAATAGAAAAATTGCAAGTCGCTTTGCTGGAATACGAATCGAAATATTATCAAAGCGAAGAGTATCAAGAATTGACCATTAGACAGCGCACAGGAAAAGGTCTACCTGGCGAAAAACAGCTCATCACCCAATCTTTCGAAAGCGCCACAACCGCCCAAAAACTTGCGTCGAGCGCGAAGCGAACAGATAGCAACTTTCAGCAATGGATGAACTTTCTATTTGGTGGCAATAGTCATAAACACTAAGGTGTTGCAATTATTGTGCTAAGCTGATATCATAATTATGTATCGCGGGGTAGAGCAGCCTGGTAGCTCGTTTGGCTCATAACCAAAAGGTCGTAGGTTCAAATCCTACCCCCGCCACCAAGAAAAATCCCTCTTCATTCAGAAGGGGGCTTTTTCTTTACGCATCATTATCTACGCAACCCTTATCCCAACCCGGACGTTTCTTGCCTGCTTTAGTCAGAGATGTGGCTGTGCGAACTTTTTTATAATCCAAAACACCACTTAGAACAGCCTCCCCTAATTTACCATACAGTTCACAATCAAGCTTAAGTGGACATGCTTCACAAGCATTTATAGCAAGTCTGCCAACTTCAGAAATATCACCGTCCCTGTTTCTTTCTATGCGACGAGCTCGATCATAGTTGCCACGACCTCTATGATATTCGGCAAAGCCAGCACGACGACGAATCCTGCCGAAAAGATCACACATCTCAACTATAATTCTATTTCTCTTCGTAAAATTTTCACCGCTATAACTATTCACATCAGGAATAAAATCTTCACCTGAATAATCCAGCGGCACAACATTACCGTCCGAATCAACAACATCAATAATGCCCGCTCTGTTCGGTCTAGCAAGCGCCAACACTTCAACCGTCTTCGACTTCATATATTAGCTATTATATAACAATATCCACAAATAATCAACCCCACAAAAAAACTCCCCTGCCTTTTACAGAGGAGTTATGGCACCTGTTTGTTTGGTTCTACTATATCACCAAACGCGCTTATGGTGCAAGCAAAGGACTATTTTTTCTTAGAAATTGTCAAAAAGCCGTTGCGTGGGTTTTCTTTCACAATACGATCTTCTGGTAGATCACATGGTGTACCCTTTTCATTCTTCTCAACCTTAGCAAAGAAGTAAATAGTTTGAGTCTTGCCGCCGCGCAAAGTTACGTCAGTCTTGTGCAAGTAATATGTGATGCCCTTTGAGTTGGTATGTTTATAAGCCATTTGGTTATATACCTCCTATTAATGATATACCTATATAGATTACTATCTCTATATCACCCCTGTCAAGCTAAAAAAGCTTATTTCGTCGCCTAAGCATCAACTTTAACATCCCCAGAACAACCAACCTCATCACGATAATCATGGCAATAAATATCGTCACTAGCAAAGACCACCCCGCATAATCAGCTGACCATATCGGCGAGACGAAAGTGTGATAATACGGCTCGGTTGAAGGCGCTTCAAACTGCAAATTAGTGGCTTTCGCGGCAGGATATTTAGCCCATTCCTCGTTGATACAATTAATATATCTCGGATCCGCCTGTGTCGTAAATCGACCGTAACCGCCTTGCTGTGCTCTAGCGTCACAGACAGCCCTAACTTTCGACACAGTATCATTGTTAGACTGATTTTTGATCTCTTCTTCAAACTCTTTCAGTTTCCTGTCATACATTTGTTTATACGTATGATCTAGCGCAATTCTACCTGGATCTGCATTCATATGAGTCGACACGTAACGCTGCAAATCATATAGTCGCTGCTGAAGATTAACTATATCTCCAGCCTTATCTGCATTTTCTACAGATTCTCGTCGCTCGACCATACCAACATTATTCAACCTCAAAAAAGTTGCCGAAATAAAACCAGACATAATCAATAAAACAACCAACTGCCAAGTCTTAATCTGACTGAGCCGCTTAATTCTGAACTTAGTTTTCTTCTTATCTATAGCCATCCCACCACTTTCTCTATGATTTTAGTATAGCAAATTATCCCAATGACGTGAATATTGCTACCGTTGCGGTGGTATAATATTTGTATGCGAATTTATTTTTCAGGAATCGGCGGCGTTGGCATCGGACCGCTGAGTAGAATTGCCTTAGAGGCTGGATATGACGTTTGCGGCTCCGACAGATCACCAAGTCTAATCACAAACGAATTAGAGTCAGCCGGAATACCTATTTCTTTAGATCAATCTGGCGCATTTTTACAATCAGAACACGAAAAGTCACCATTTGACTGGTTTATTTACACCGCTGCTTTACCGGAAAATCACCCAGAACTAGTCTTGGCGCGAAAATTAGGCATAAAAACCAGCAAGCGCGACGAATTATTAGCGCAAATAATCGCCGATAAAAACCTGAAACTTATCGCGGTCGCTGGCACCCACGGAAAAACCACAACAACAAGCATGCTAGTCTGGGCAATGGAGCAATTGCAAATTCCTGTTAGTTATTCTGTGGGTTCGACTTTAAGTTTTGGACCAAGCGGAACATTTGATAAAAATAGCCAATTTTTCGTATACGAGTGTGATGAATTTGACCGAAACTTTTTGCATTTTTCTCCAGAAATTAGCCTTATCACATCTGTTGATTACGACCATCCAGACACATATCCAACAAAAGAATCTTACTTAGACGCCTTCCGTGAATTCGGTAAAAAATCTAAAAAGGTTATCGCGTGGCAAGAAAATTCTGCCATATTTGATGAAAAAAATCTAACAATCTTATACGATTCCAACAAAAACATCACTCTGCCCGGCGAACATAACCGAAAGAACGCTACTTTGGTGACTGAAGCTTTGAAGAATATAGTAGTGGACGCGGAGGAGTTAGAAATATATCAAGCAATAAACTCCTTCCCCGGATCAGGACGACGTTTTGAAAAGCTCGCCGAAAATCTATACTCTGACTATGGACATCACCCGGTTGAAATTCAAGCGACATTACAGATGACTAAAGAGTTGTCAGACGATGTAGTTCTGGTTTATCAGCCACACCAAAATGTTCGCCAGCACGAGATAATTGATCAATACACTGACAATATTTTCCATGATGCTAACGAAATTTACTGGCTGCCGACTTACTTAACTAGGGAAAATCCAGATTTACCAACCCTGACACCACAACAACTCGCCAAAAATATTAACAGAGAAAAAGTTCATTTCGCCGAATTAGACGATAAGTTATGGCAAGAAATAACCACAGCAAGAAACTCCGGAAAGCTTGTCCTATGTATGGGCGCTGGTACGATTGACGGATGGATTCGCGAACGATTATCTAAAAACTAGCGATCATCTCCGCTACCGTGAATCTTGCCGCGACTCTGGCGACTGAGCAGTTTATCGTTATTTCTGCGAGCCACTTCCTCTAAACTGCAACCAAGCAAATGCGCTATAGAATTGACATACCAAAGCACGTCACCGAGCTCTTTTATTATTGCGTCGCGGTCATTCTCTGAGATCTCGCCATTTTTATCACGTAGAATTTTCTTAAACTTCTCCATTACTTCACCAGATTCACCACTTAATCCCAATATCTGCGCCATCAATCTCGCGTCAACATCACCATATTTATGGGAATCTTTATCTGTTAAGGTAGAAATTGCTTTTGTTGAATAATCGTTAAATTGCATAATATTCCTTTCATTTATTAGCGGGTAGTTCTTACGAAATTAATAGTTTTTCCTTCGCCAATCCACCTTAGCTCATAAGTCGTCATTATTTTATATTCGTCACTTAGCGCGGATTCATGAAGATCAAAACTCAACTCTTTAATTTGCCATTTTTCTGCCACCAATTGCTCCAAGCTCCAACAGAAAAAAATGTGATCGTCGTGTTTGATCAATAAAGATCCGTCCGACTTTAGTAATGAAGAATACTTCTTCAAAAAATTAGGATGAGTCAAGCGGCGCCCAGCGCTATGCTTCCTCGGAAACGGATCAGGAAATGTTACCCAAATTTGTTCCAAAGAATTCTGCTCCACTAATTGGTCTATTTGGTCAGCCCGCGCTCGAACGAAAAACACATTCTCCAGTCCCTTTTCTTCAGCAATTTTCGCGCCCTTCTGCAGCCGATCACCTTTCACATCAATTGCTAAAAACGTCTTTTCAGGATGGCGCAGTGCAAGCTCCACGCTGAATAGTCCAGTTCCAGCACCGATTTCCAAACAATCGACTTCCCGCTTTATCCACTCGTCAAACTCAAAACATAGAGGTGAATTGTGGAATAAAGCGAACTTATACTTCTTACGTTTTCTGGTGATAATAAATTGATTCGGATCGACAAAACTCATATTTTCTATTATACTAAATCAATAATGGATAAGCTTATAAAACAGTTTTTGGATTCTTCTACGTTAGGTCAATGGCTTCATGGCAACAACCTTGGCTGGTTAATTAGTGAGCGCATTATCGACACAGTCAGCATCATTATCGGCTCTGTTTTTGTTTATTTTCTGGGGAAATATTTATTATCTTGGACTATCCATTATTCTATACGTTCCACCGCCAAACATCGTTCTTGGCACCGTAAAGACATAGAAAAGCGCGAAAAAACTCTCATCCAATTAACCAGAAGTTTCTGGCAAATCATAATAATTTTCTATGTCGCCGCAATTGTCGCCAATAAGCTATTTCTATTTGATTTATCGCCCCTATTCGCTAGTGCTGGCATAATCGGTGTGGCATTAGGATTTGGCGCTCAATCGCTCGTTAAGGACTTCTTGTCTGGTATTTTCATCATCGCCGAAAATCAATATCGTGTTGGCGATGTCGTTGACGTAATGGGAGCTTCTGGAACCGTCGAGAGAGTCGGCACTCGCACTACTGTTATACGAGATTCTGAGGGTAATGTTCATTATGTTCCGAATGGCACGATTCAGCACGTTATCAATAAAACTATGGGCTATAGTATGTCGCGATTCAGCATTTATATCGACCCAAGTTCTGACATTTCTGCAGTTACAGACATCATTAACGCTACCGGCCAAGAATTGGCTAAAGAAAAGGCTTGGCAAAAGAAAATTATCGATCCGCCTAAATTCGTTTCCGTTGGCGACATTACTGGACGAGGAACAGAATTGATTATTGCCGGAAAAACTCAGCCATCCGATCAGTGGTCTGTTACCTCTGAAATGCGACATCGATTGCTGCAAAACTTCGATCGCGAAGGAGTTCTTTTGGCGACTCTGCCGACCCCAACCTCAATGACCAGAAGATAAAGATTAATTATTAGACAAGCCCAATTCTTTATCGCTCAACACATCATTAGAAAATGCTTTGATTTTATTCACGTTCTCTACTTCTTTATCATAAATTCCCAAAAATTCCTTCAATGTATCCTTACTTACTGAGCCTTGCGCGTCAAATTCGTGACTTTTTTCATTCGCATCCTTGCTAATTTGGTTGCGGCGAGAAGCGTATTCTGGGCGACTCAAGTCTAATCTGTAGGCGTCAGTCTTGTAATACATAAACATCGCAATCGATACTAGTAAAACCGAAACTGCAATAGTCAGTCCAATAAATGTAGCAAATTTATAACTACGAAATAATTCCTTAGCCCTATTCATTAGAACCTCCAGACAGCGAATTTTTAATAACTTGCACTTCTTCTTTGTATCTCACTAACAATTCATCCAAGATCTTCACATCCTCAGAAAGTTTACTACGAGCCTCGCGAGCGACGGTCAATTTTTGATAATAGTCCGCCACATTATTAGAGCAATTTGCGCGCTGAAGATCAGTCATCGCAGTGTCGTAATCGTTGTAATTGCTATTAAACTTAAGTCTCGTCGACTCGAACTCATTAGTAATGTTCACTAACTTTGAGCTGTCCAGCTTATTGATTGCCAATCGACCGTTCAGCCTGGCCATAAGTTTAGTAGAAATAGAATTATATCTTTGTCCAACATTTACCCTAGTTAGAGCGTCATTGGTATGGATGTTTTTAATAGCAACTCTTACGGAACTACAGTTTCGGTCAAGCGTCTTTATAATCTCAGAATCAGCCGTAGCATCGACAGACTGAGCTTCAACTGCCCGTGGCGTCACTAACAAACTAGAAGTAATCAAAAAAGACGCGAGATAGAAAGTAACTTTTTTCATCACTTATATTATCTCACGTCTTCTTGAATAGAGTCAAATATTACTTGAAACGTTTTTCGACGTTACCCTTAACATCTTTTGCGGTTTCTACTACGGCGTCTCCAACTTTCTGAGAGCCAGCTTTCAATGAGTCTACGCTATCTTTAGCTGCAGCGGTCGCTTTGCAAGCTACTTTTTCAGTGTCGGCTTTCAATTTTACAGCTTTATCCTTCAAGTCTTTCCTTGTTTCCTTACCGCTCTTTGGTGCGGTTAAAATTCCAGCTGTAAAACCTGCTGCTACTGCTCCGATAATTGCTAAAACTTTTTTCATATATTACTCCTTTTTTTAATTATTTTTTACGAAATAAACCTGATAGTTCACTGAAAACTTTTGTTGGCGACAACCATTCGGTTGCACTAGCTACGTTAGTTGTAATTTTACTAACGCTTTTCATGACCGTATTAAGTCTTACCAACAAGACGACGACCACCGCCAACAGCGTTACGATAATAACCGACAACAATCCTACGATAATTGATAATAAAACGATGGCTGTTTGGATATCTTCCACGCTTTACCTTTCTACAAAAGTTTATATTTGTTATGTTTATTTTAGCATGCTTGTTAAATTGTTTGTATTAGATAATCTAACTATTTCACTATAGCATAAGCTTATTAAATTGTCAATAGAAATGTCTGCTAATCGTTAATAATATGATAAACTGGTATGGTTATGCGAGATTTTTTCAAACGATACATACCGGAATTTGTTTATGGCGCAGTCGACGGCACGGTAACAACATTTGCAGTCGTGGCGGCTTCAGCTGGTGCTGGAATATCCAGTTCAGTAATTCTTATATTAGGAATTGCTAATTTAATAGCCGACGGATTCTCAATGGGTTCTAGTGCATATTTGGCAGCCAGCGCTGAACACGAAGAGTCCGTTCGCGACAGCCAAAAACGCTCATCCCCAAAGATTATAGGCGCAGTAACATTCTTAGCTTTCGTGGTGGTCGGTAGCGTACCAGTATTGCCATATTTGATTGATGTAATTGCAAACTTAAAAGCGCCAAGCGCGGTATTATTCTATGTTAGCTCGGCGCTCACTGCGGCAACGTTCTTAGCAATCGGCTTCATCAAGGGCAAGGTCAGCAAACAATCACCTTGGCAATCTGCAGGTATAACACTGCTTCTTGGGGTAATTGCGGCAGGGCTAGCCTACTTTGTGGGCGACATTTTGGCGGCATGGCTGGGGATTAGAATTTAGGTTTTTTGCGATAAAATTTATTATTTTATCTATATTACACACAGCATTTTCGCTTACCGCACCACCATTCAAATAGACGCGCCTATTAATTTCCAACATCACCGACTGCATCTTTGGATTTTCATCGTGATAAAATTCCATCGGAACGAGCGCCCCAGAATACGGATAATTTAATTCACAACTATATCCCATTTTTTCAATATATGTTTTTAATTTTGATGCATTGTCTTTACTGAACCATTTTTCATCATAGCCGAGGCAAATATCAGGTAAATTATCCGTCCAGCCAAACAATCTTCGCACCAATTCATCGCTATAACTATGAATATCAATAATCACACACGATCCATATTGATCGACAATTTTTCTACTCAATGTGTTTAGTTGTTTGTGATGTAAGTCGTATGATTTGATCAAAATTTCTTCGCGGCGGGATGATCCTATCTTGCGATATTGCGTACCGCCAGATAAATGTGTATAAGTCGCCCCCATACCCAGCTCAGTCATCGGCTCAACTTTGTCATCACGAAACCTCTCGACGTCACAATATAGCCGCGAATATTTAGCTATAATTTTATGGCTATCTATATTCTTAACGAGCTCATCAACTTTATAATCAGCAATGAAACGCAATTCTCTCTCGATAATTTCTTTATCTACCGTAATATCACGCCAAAAATCAGGCGGCAAGCACAACGAGGCATGAGGAATGTGAAGAATAATATTGTCCATCATCCTACGAGCATCTCCCGTGAACTCAATGCTAAATCTCACAAACCCAATTCGCATAGCTGAGCGGGATCGACAACCGATGGTGAATTCATCATCACATCCACACCAGAGCCATTCTTTGGAAACGCCAGAGTCTCACGAACGTTTTGCTCATCGGTCAGTTCCATCAAAATACGATCAACACCAAAAGCACATCCTGCGTGAGGCGGAGCGCCATATTTGAAAGCACCCAACATAGCACCAAACTTTTCTTCAACATAAGATTCGCTGAAGCCCAGTAACCCAAACACTTTATATAGCACTGCTGGATTATGGTTGCGAACACCGCCAGAGCAAATCTCATAGCCATTCATCACCATATCAAACTGATCAGCAACAATGGATAATTTTTCGGCGTCAGTTTCAGCAGACTCCAGAGCTTGCAAACCGCCCTTTGGCATACTGAACGGATTATGTCCAAAGTCAAGCTTCTTACTACGCTCATCCCATTCATAAAACGGAAAATCAATAATCCAAGCAAACGCCACGACCGATGGGTCCTTCAAATTAAAATGTACAGCAAATTCATTACGCAAGCGCCCCAATACCGCGTTAACAACCGAGCGAGAATCAGCGCCAAAGAACACTGCATCGCCATCAACTGCACCAGTTTTCTGTTGAATGTCAACCAATTCCTTATCACTCAAGAATTTCGCAATTGGAGATTTTGCTTCGCCGTCTTGATACGTAATGTATGCCAAGCCACCAGCGCCTTCACTCTTAGCGATATTGGTGAAATTGTCAATTTGCTTACGGCTCAAACTTGCGCCATTTTTTACGCAAATAGCCTTAACGCATTCCGCGTTTTTAAACACACCAAACTCAGTCTCCGAGAACGCGTCCGTCAGTTCTATCAATTCCATACCAAATCGCAAATCCGGCTTGTCAGAACCGTAAGTTTCCATGGCGTCGCGATACGAAATTCGCGGAATTGAACTGCCATCGCCAACCGCCAAATCACTCAAATCCAACAATTTTTTACCAGCAAAATCAGTTGCCAGTTGCTTCATTAAAGGTTCGACTTCAGAACGAACTTCTTCGCCATTTTCAGCAAAACTCATCTCCAAATCAAGCTGATAAAACTCGCCGTATAGGCGATCTGCCCTTGGGTCTTCATCACGGAAACAAGCAGCCAACTGATAATAGCGAGGCACGCCACCAACCATAAGCAGCTGCTTAAACTGCTGTGGAGCTTGTGGCAAGGCATAAAACTTCCCTTCCTGCAAACGACTCGGAATCAGAAAATCACGCGCACCCTCAGGGCTTGAATTCGCCAAAATTGGCGTTTGAATTTCAATAAAATCTCGACCGTCCATATATTCATGGATTCGACGATACATTTCGGCGCGTTTTTTAAGCATGTTTTGCATTTTTGGACGACGCAAATCAAGATAACGATACTTGAATCTTAGTTCTTCGCCAGCTTGATTATCCTCGGCAAATGGCTGAATTGGCAAAGTTTCGGCTCGGTTCAAAATCTCCAAATTGTCCACAACAATTTCCACATCGCCACTGGCAATATTCGGATTTTTCAGACCTTCGCCACGCTCCGCAACCACGCCACAAGCACGAACCACAAACTCATCTCGTAAGCTTTCCGCCAAAGAAAAAGCATCTTTTTTATCAGGGTTAATAACCAACTGAACCAAACCCGTATGGTCGCGCAAATCAATAAAAATCAATCCGCCATGATCACGCCTGGAATGAACCCAGCCCGCAACTGTAATATTCTCACCAACTTTTTTAGAAGTTTCTGCCGCCAAAATTCTATTTTTCATATCTGTTATTATAGCATAATCTAGGCAGATTCCCAGAATTAAACATCTCGTCGAGTTTTTGTAGGCAAATTATTTTTCTGCGGATTGGTCGTGGCGGCTTTACGGACATCTCCATAGATATCATATTCGTCGATGATTTTCTGACCTAATAGCGCTTCAATTACGTCTTCTAAGCTCAGTAGACCAACTGTTTCTCGAAACTCATTTATAACAATAAATAAGTGGTGCTGAGTCTTCAAAAATGCGGCTAAGGCATGCTGCAGGGTTTGATTTTCACGAATATAATAAACTTCTTTACTCATGACTGTTTCTGCACGATGAGATTTTGCCTTTTGGTCAATTGTCAGCAAATCCTGAATCCTCAGCACGCCAACAATATGGTCGATATCGCCATCAATAACAGGAAATCTGCTGTATCCTTTTTTATGAAGATCATCAAGTACTAGCGGCCCAAGAAGTTCATTCATAGACACCGATTCAATCATACTTCTCGGCGTCATAATTTCCTCGACTTTCGTATCATTAAACTTCAGCCCGTTAGTAATAAGCTTTTTCTCAGAAGGTGAAATCGCCCCGTTGGATTGAGCCACCATTTCCAGCAATTCTTCTTTCGATTCAATCACCCGACTATCGCCAACAACTGGCGACACCGAACGAATTAGTGACAAAATTACTTGATGTCGCTCAATTGTCGTTAAAATTAGCGGTTCGTATTTTTCATAAAGCTGCTGTGAATACTTTTGCCACAAACCAACCCGCGCGACAGCTCCGATTTCTAGGGCTATTATAATTGACAAGACCAGTCCAGCCGCCCAATTGAATAAATAAACACTAATAGCGCTTAAAATTACCAAACACAAAGAAGCCACGGCGCGCTGCAATGAAATAATATCTCGTAAAAATTCTCTTTGTCGCAAAAGAATTTTAGCCTTTTCATCGCCCAAAATACTTCTCCGCTGCAGCTCAAATTGGCTATGTGAAGATATTTTCGGTTGAACTCCCAGCACTATCAACAAAACCACCAAAGTAATCAAATATCCAAAAATTAGCACAATCGTCATAGTTTTATTGTACAGTATTCCGTGCTATACTTACTAGAGTAAATGGAGGTAAAATGAATAAGAAAAGCTGGATAATTTTCGCAATTATTGTAGTAGCAATTGTTGGTGGAATGATTTATATTTCGACACAAAATCGACTAAATATTAGCGACATCAACAATGATCAGCTGAACACAGCTATCGGCGCAGAATCAAGAAATGGCAATATTGCAGATCATGAAATTGGCAGCAAAGACGCCAAAGTAACGATTATCGAATACGCCGACTATCAGTGCCCTGGCTGTGGCACCGCTGCACCAAAAGCCGAAGCGCTAGCTAAAAAATATAAAGATCACGTTCGATTAATTTTCCGCAATTTCCCAATTGCTAGCTCACACCCTAACGCACGCGCTGCCGCTGCCGTGGCTGAAGCTGCTGGTTTACAGGGTAAATTCTGGGAAATGAATGAGCTTCTATACGCAAATCAGGACGCTTGGAAAAATGCCAACACTACAGAACGCGACAACATTTTCAAATCTTATGCTGAACAATTAAAGCTTAATATTGATCAATATAAAACCGATATCGCCAGTAACAGGGTTAAAAATAAAATCGACTTCGATATGGCTCTCGGCCGCAAACACGGCGTTGCCGCAACACCAACTTTCTACATAAATGGAAAAAACACCGAGATGGACAGCTCTGGCTCAATCGAATCATCAGTTAAGGAAGCCTTGAAAAAAGCTGGCGTTGAAGTAAAAGATTAACACATTTTCATACAAACCAAAATCCCGCTCCGGTGCCTTGGAGCGGGATTTGTTTATAGTCGTCCCTATTCTATCGTTGGAGCGACCGCACTACTTTTTTATTGTGCTATGTATGTTTGCCATTCGGCAGGCACCACATCCACCGCGATCTTTTTGCGCCTTGATGGCACAAATTTGATTGCTATTGGCATGTGTTTTGCACTCCTTATTATTATGTGCAGCCCCACGCGCTTCGACCTTTATCACTTAATATCAGCAATTTAATGCTTCGGCGCGAGACATGCTAACAATGTTACCAAACGTTTATTGGCGCGTCAAGCAAAAACATTTTGAAAATGCTTATTATATCTATATTAGAATAAGCGGAGTCGCTTAGCAACAAACATAACAAGTAAAATCAACAACACTGTAAAACTGGTGATAACCGGGTACGCCCAAGGCTCACCCTGAAACGGCAACGCTATATTCATGCCATACATTCCGTAAAAAACATTTGGAATAGCCAGAAGAATCGTTATGGCAGTTAGCGCCTTCATGCGTTGGTTCAACGTATTATTAGCAACCGTCGAATAAGCGTTTTGGATACTGGAAATTGTGTGCGTGCTGGAACTGATTGCCACTAGAACCTGTCTGACGTGTAAGTCAACATCCTCCAATGCTTCCAAATCTCTAGTCTTAAATAAATGGCGACGGTTTTCCATTAGTTGTGTAATAACGCGGGACATCCCTTCCAAACTGCTTCGATATTCATTGAGAGTGTCTTCAATTGCGACAAATTTAATAAAATCCGAATTCTCAACTTCATGACGACTTAGTCGCCGACGAGCATCGCTAATTTGCTCCGTTAACAAATGCACGCGCTGTTCATATTGAGAAATAATATACGCCAAATTCGCAGCAAAAACTCCCGCTGGACGCTCGGTTGTGCTAAATAAATAATCGCTAACCTCCAGAGGTGAAAATTTAACATGAGGCGATATTGTAATATAATGACCGCCGCTAATTGCAATCAAAAACGGCGCCGTTTTGCCAGAATCAGTTTGGCCAAACGGTATGCGCGTAAAAATATATTCAACGCCATCAGAAAACTCCGCTCGAGGTAATTCGTGGATATCCAGTACATCACGGACAATATTAGCAGACAGCGACAAAGCCTTTGAAACTCGAGTAGCATCAAGACTCCCGGTCAAATTAATCCAACCGTTTTTATGCATTCGTTGAGCTTGCGTCAACTTTTCAGTCAACGATCTGCGTTCAAAGTAACCCACCATCATGAGAAAATTATAATATATACAAGCGATATTGGCAATCTGTCGAATTGCGATTAAACTTTATCGGCGGCGCAGGAAATAATAGCCCACAACAATAGCCAGAACTATACTAATTGCAGTAATTGCCCAAAACATCAATGGATTATCGGCACCCGGCACCGGCACATTCATTCCATACAGCCCAGCGATCATCGTCGGAATAGTCAAGGCTACAGTAATTACCGTCAGCAGACGAATTGTTTCGTTTAATCGTGTATCCATCACTGCCCTATAGCTATCGCGCACATTAGTAATCGTCCTCAGCAAACTTTTACAACGCGCAATTACCTGTTCCAAATCAATCGAAATATCTTCAACGTCTTCCTTATCATCAGCTTTCAGTCGCAACTTCTGAGTCGCCAAAAGTCTCTCAATTGCCCAGTTCATCGGAATTAGCGCGTCAAGATAATCATTCAATTTGCGCTCATACTCCGCTAGTGTGGCAATGTCATTAACTCTCAGTGTATGAATACTGTCCGTAGCCGCTCGCATTTGGCGATTAATCGTCGCCACACGCCGCTGATATTGCGTTGAAATTGCCTCAACCATCGCCACCAAAAGCTCAACTTGTCGATCCGTCCTAATCCGCACTTTATCGATAAACGGCTGCCACAATCGTCCCAAACTATCTCTAGACAACGTCACAATATGATCTTTATTAATGCAGAATAAAATCGGCGTGGTAAAATCGTTAAAATCGTCATCAGTGTCCGGCAATCGCGCAATCAAATAAGTCCACTCATCATCAAATTCAATACGCGGCACCTCATGCGGATCAAGCGCGTCGCTTATCAAATCCTCGTCCAAACCTAGCGTCAGCAATTGCGACACCTCTTCATCGCTCGGTCTTTCACAGCGCACCCACGAACCAGATTGCAAATTTTCTTGCGGGCTAATTATTGAATCACTATTTGTTGAACGAAGATATTGCAACATAATTTCATATTATAAAATAAAACATACATAAACACAAGAAGCTCCTGCGCCATTTACAGGAACTTCTTGATTTTTATTACGATTTAACTATCGTGCCTGCCGAGCCGCTAATGGCTTCAGCGGTTTTATCCAGCGAAGTAATAATCGCCGTACGCCCTGGCTTTCCATCCAGGAACGACAAGGCAGCCTGAGTTTTTGGCAACATTGAACCTGCCGCAAACTGCCCATCGTCAATGTGCTTTTGAAGTTCTTCTATTGAAACTTCCCCGAGAGATTGCTCATCTGGTTTGCCAAAATTAATTTTAGCAGCATCAACCGAAGTCAAAATCAGCAAAGTGTCAGCATCCAAAAGGTCTGCCAATTTTGCCGCACCGAAGTCCTTATCAATGACCGCAGCGACACCTTTTAATTGACCAGTTTCGTCTTGCAAAACAGGAATACCGCCACCGCCAGTTGAGACGACCGTCACGCCAGCATGGACCAACGCCTTAATCACATCAGCCTCAACAATCGTCTGAGGTTTTGGCGAAGGAACGACACGCCGCCAACCACGGCCAGCGTCTTCTTTTACCGTGTAGCCGCGTTCGCTAGCGACGGTTTTTGCCTCGTCTTCCGAATAGAACGGACCAATTGGCTTGGTTGGATTTTGGAATGCTGGATCGCTTAAGCTAACAATCGTTTGAGTTATAACGCTAACAGCGCGATTGTTCATTTGATTAACCATAAAGGCGTCATGAAAAGCCTGTTGCAGCCAAAAGCCAATCAACCCCTGACTCATAGCGCCAGAATCTTCCAGCGGCAAGCTTGGCACATCTGGCGTGTTAATCGCCTCTTCATGCAACACAATGTTGCCAACCTGAGGACCATTGCCATGAACAATTGCTACGTTATGACCAGCCTGGATTAACGGTAAAAGCTGCCGAACCGTTTCATCGGCTACTCGTTGCTGTTGCTCAGACGCGGCTTCGCCCTGCCGTTGCAGGGCGTTACCACCGAGCGCTACTACAATAGTACGCTTCTTATCCATAGGCTACAGTGCTCCGAAAATTGCAATAACTGTGATGCTGATAATAGCAAATACCGCCATAATTGGAGCTGAGCGTTTTAGCCAGTCGCGATATGAAACGCCAGCCAAGGCCAATCCACCCATCAATGACGCGATAGTTGGAGCCATCATGTTAATCAAGCCAGATGCTGTCGCAAATGCGGCAACCATAACTTCTTTGCTTGAGCCAACCAGGTCGGCAATTGGTGCAATAACTGGCATAGTTGCTGCCGCCAAACCCGATGATGACGGAACGATAAATGACATTGGCAGGTAGAATAGATATGCCAACACACCGACAACACCGCCACCAGCGTCTTTCAGGAGAGATTCACCCCAGCTGATGATTGTGTCCTGGATTTCGCCATTAGACATCACTACAGAAACGCCCGTTGCCACCGCGATAATCAGAGCAACCGGCAAGATGTCTTTCACACCGTCAATAAATGTATCAACCGGGAAAACACCCTCTTTCTTAAACTCTTTGTAGTAAATTGCAGTTATAACAAATGTTGCTATTAGGAATAGTGCGGTGATTTCATTGAAATACCAATCACCAAAAGCTGCACTGTGGACTACACCAAGTACCGCGCCAATAACCGGCAAACCTGCAGCCCATTCAAACATATCAGCGAAGAATGTGATATTCCAGCTTCCCCATGGAATCAAGGAAAGAATCATTAATATAAACGTAATAGCAAACACAGACATAACGACTTTTCGTGGACCAGTGAATTTTGGCACGTTTGTCGTGTCGAGAGCAGCCGTAGCTGGCTTGTAGCGAACATCTTCTTTGTACTTGCCTGCCTTAACTTTTGCGGCGTAACGCATAGTAAAGATAATCGCAGCAATCAAACAAAGTACTAAGATGATAGACATTATTGGAATAACGCTACCCAATTTCACGTCTGCGGTTTTTGCTGCAACGCCAGTAGAGAATGGGTTGATTGTCGAGCCGAGCACACCAGTACCAGCACCCAACACGATAACCATCACACCAGTCATGGCGTTATAGCCAGCAGCAATCATCATCGGTATAACTAGTGCGTAAAACGCCACAGTTTCTTCTTGCATACCGTAAGTAGTGCCACCGATAGCGAATAGAATCATCAGAATCGGGATGAGCCACTTTTCCTTGCCCTTCATCTTTCGAAGCAGTGCACCAAGAGAAGCATCAAGTGCACCAGTTTTCATAGTAACGCCTAAGAATCCACCAAGCACCATGACGAAGACGATGACATCGAGCTTATCTGACATACCTTTAATAGGTGCAGTAAAGACGTCCCACAAACCTTGCTGATCGTGTTTTTTGACCTCTTCCTTTTTACCGTCTTTTTCTTCCGTGACGGTGCGATCTTTATTTACTACATGATACGACCCCGCGATACGATTGCCATCTTCGTTCGTCTTATATAGTCCAGAAGGAACAACCCACGTCAATGCCGCCATAACGATGATCACGACAAACAAAATAGTAAACGCCGACGGTGATCGAAGCTTCTGCTTTGCTTTTTTAATTTTTTCTACCATTGCCTCGGAGCCTCCTTAACCTCCTCATTACGACAACAACTACAACGTCAAAGCCATCACAGCCTTGATTGTATGCATACGATTTTCCGCTTGATCAAAAACTATCGAATGTGGCGAGCGGAACACCTCATCCGTTACTTCCATTGAATCTAAACCGAAATCTTCCTGAATCTTCTTTCCAGTAATCGTTAATGCGTCGTGGAATGCTGGCAAACAGTGCATAAACTTAACCTCAGGATTTCCTGTCAGGTTAATCATCTGGCGATTAACTTGGAAATGTCGCAATTGGTTAATGCGCTCAGCAAACTTATCTTCTTCGCCCATTGAAACCCAAACGTCCGTGTAAATTACATCGGCACCGCGCAAAGCTTCTTCGAAGTTGTCAGTGATGGTAATACGTGCGTGGCTTGACCTGGCAAAATGATTTGCCTTATCGACCAAAGCCTGATCTGGATGCAATTCACGAGGTGCCAAAATGCGAAAATCAAGGCCCATAATAGCTGAACCGATCATCAGCGAATTTGCCATATTGTTGCGACCATCGCCAACAAACACCAGCTTAGTTCCCTTCAATTTTCCGACATGCTCTTCAATTGTCATGAAGTCAGCCAAAATCTGTGTTGGATGAAACTTATCGGTCAATCCATTCCATACTGGAACGCCAGCGTGACGCGCCAATTCCTCAACAGTCGCGTGGTCAAAGCCGCGGAATTCAATTCCATCAAACATTCGACCCAAGACCTTAGCGGTATCTTCAACTGTCTCTTTCTTACCCAATTGAATGTCATCTTTACCGAGGTATTCTGGCGCAATTCCAAGATCATTAGCAGCTACCGTAAATGCGCAGCGTGTTCGCGTTGAGGTCTTCTCGAATAGCAATGCCACGTTCTTACCCTCATGAATTCGGTGCGGAATGCCAGCATACTTCAATCGACGGTACTCACGAGCCGTGTCTAGCAATAGACGAATTTCCTCTGCTGTATAATCACCTAAACTTAATAGTGATCGTCCTTTCAAACTCTGAGCCATTAGAATACATCCTCTCGTACTAGCGGCATGCTCATACAACGCGGACCGCCACGGCCGCGTCCAAGCTCGGCACCACTAATTTCAATAACTTCAATACCATTTTCGCGCAATTTTTGGTTAGTGACGTAATTGCGATCATAAGTCACCACAACACCTGGCGCAATCGCCAAAGTGTTTGAACCGTCATTCCACTGCTCACGAGCAGCAGCGATTGGATCGCCACCACCACACTCAATCAATGTAACAGTCGGCAGACCTAACGCAACCCTCAGAACGTGCTCCAAATCCGTTTCGTGTGTAATTCGTGGGAATGGCTGACCCTCAACCTTCTCCAAAATAAAGCAGTTCATTTTGCCACCGTGGTCACGAATTTCTGGGTGAATCGTAAACTTATCACGATCAATCATCGTAAACACCGTATCAAGGTGCATGAAAGCGTGAGATTTTGGAATTTCCATAGCGATGACTTTCTCGAATTTCGAGCCAGCAAACAGCTTGGTTGCCATCTTTTCAATTGCCTCAGCAGTTGTTCGCTCTGAAACACCGATTGCCATAACCTTATCGCTTAGCACCAATTCATCACCACCCTCAATTGAGAATTTCTCTGTGCGGTTGTACCAAACTGGCGCACGATTAGCAAAGCGTGGATGATGGTCGATAATGTAGCGCATAAATAGCGATTCACGACGACGAGCTGTCCAGTGCATCTTGTTGATCGTCAAGCCATTACCAATTGCGGCAGCTGGGTCGCGTGTAAAGTATAGGTTTGGCATTGGATCGAGATAGAACGGATAGTGATTTTTCTCGATCATATTATGAAGTTGCTGATGCTGATCTGGAGGCAGAGTAATTTCATCCTTACGAACACCAGCCATAATCTTGCGGATCATAGCGTGAGTTGGCAAGTCCAACAAGAATTGACGCAATGTTTGAGTTACACGACGAGAATCCTGCTTAGAAGCGGCCAACATTTCATCGACAAATTGTTCGCGCAATTGATCCGTGCTAATCGCCTCGGCGACCAATTGATCCAGATACAAAACTTCGATTCCACGACTTCTCAATGCTTCCGCAAAAGCATCGTGCTCGTCCTGCGCTACTTTCAGATATGGAATATCGTCAAATAAAAGATCGGTCAGATAATCTGGAGTTAAATTTTCCAGCTCTTCACCTGGCCGATGCAATAGAACGGTCTTAAGTTTTCCTATTTCAGACGTGATGTGAATTGGTTCGTCCATCACAACCCTCCCCTGTTTATATTAGTGATGTTTTAATTGTAACACGTTTATGTTTTTGGGCAAGAGGAGATGATTGCCAGACTAGCCTCAGTCCTGACCGCGAATTGTCGATTAACTTTTAGCCATTCATCAGTAGCTTTTGCGGCACCCGGCAGAGCTTCATTTGCGTAGTCATCGACAATAATTATCGCGTCTTCGTTAAATTTACTTTCACAAGCCCGAAAAGAATCGACAATTGACTCATAAAAATCGCCATCAAAAAACGCAAACATAATATTTTCCGGCACGTCATCAGAAGTAAAATCGGAAAACCAGCCTTTGTGAATAATCGGCGACTTCAATCCTGCTTTCTTAAAATTCTGGACAAATGTCTTACGCGGCGCTAATAACTCGCCAGCCTTAAATTGATCACCCGCAGCGCTATTATCCTTCTGGGTTTTTTCTGGCAATCCCGCAAACGAATCATAAACATGAAACTCGCCTGTAAAATCATAAGCGTCCAGCAGTCGGCGAATAAACAAACTAGTTGTGCCGACATAACAACCAAACTCCACAATGTTTCCAGCGGCGCCACAACGTAGAGTTTTTTCCAACTCTCTTAAAAGCGCACCAAGCTCTTTAATGTCGACTTGGTCAGAAATAATTGGATATTTAGTGAGCAGTTGGTCTGCAATATTCATGACTTAATTATAAATAGTTCGCCAAATATCGACAAATTTATTAACGACGCAGCCCTATATATTTACAGTTTTATGAAGTAAACTATCAATTAGCACCTATGAATAATCACGACATTATCAAAACATTTTTACCGAAACAACTGGACATAAGACAGTTAAATTCGCTTCAATCCACATTGCGAAAATCGAATATAATTATATACGGCGAAATTCACGGCATTAAAGAAAATTCCGACGTCGTCTATACTCTGGTTAAGAAACTTGGCGTAAAGAGATTAGCTATTGAAGCCAGCCCCGCCATATCCAACTTCATCAATTCAGTAAAGACCGACTCTTACGATTTTTCCTTAGTTGATGAAGACCTTTTTGATTCGAGCATTTTATCTCTTGAAATGATAAAGACGATAGCAATTCTTCTACGGCAAAACCAACTCAAAGAACTTATTTTTATTGATACATTTTTTGACAATTTAGATGAGGACGCCGTCATATCACCAAGCCCGCAGGAACGAGAAAAACAACTAGCTAAAAATATCCTCGGAATTGACGACTCTCTACCAACATTATGTATTATGGGACAATGGCATACACAGCCCAAAGTTGTTACAAATGGCGAAACACGGCATGAATCAGCGTTATATCGCTTGAGAAAAACAAAACCAAATGTACCGCTTATTCACAATGTCTACCGACAAGGACAATTATTTAACGACGGAAAAATAATTGAACTTCCGAAAAACCCATCAATTCCGCCTTATTATGAGATTGTCCAGAAAACTAATATTGATTTTGAACTGCACATACCAGAAGCGACAAAATATCATTATGCTAAAATCATAGTATGAAAATTGCTAGCCCTGCGTTCGCCGAAAACGCTAAAATACCAAAAATTACGCCAAACTTGGCGGCAACCAACGCCCGCCACTCGAAATCAGCGACGTGCCAGCAAATACCAAAAGCCTGGTGATCATTTGCCACGACCCCGATGCGCCTGGGTGCGATGGATTTTACCATTGGACGGTTTGGAATGTGACGGCAGAAACTACTGAAATCACCAGCGAATCACTACCCGCGGGCGCCGTCGAGGGGATGACAAGTTGGGGTTGTCCTGGTTGGGGCGGGCCGCAGCCGCCGTTTGGCACGCACCGCTATCAATTTTACGTGTACACACTGGACACGACATTAGATTTACCAAGTGACACCAAACCCAAAGAACTCATCGCCGCCCTCACGCCGCACATAATTAGCCAAGCTGTGCTGACTGGGAAGTTTGGCGTGTTGGATATTTTGCGGCGGGGATAGATACAATCTTACACCACCATAAAAACATCCCGGATTTACCGAGATGTTTTTAACGAATATTGCCCCTACTTGTCTATACTCGCTTACGAGGTAGGTTTAGTAAATTATTCGCCTGCGAGGCGTCTGCGCGTGTCTGCAAAAAACGAATATGTCCATTGTATTTCACATCACAACGTGCTTCATCACCATCTTCCGATACAAAAGCGTAAGTCCTATTAGCGTCAAGCCAGTCAATAAACCAGTTACGCTCAAGAGGAATCAATACACCTCTGTCATTGTTCACCCAATAGTGTGAGATCGCTTCATAGCGCTCATCGCCTTCGGGCTTCGTGATGGCTCTAATTTGGATAGTCATAGCAACCGTCCTTCCTGTGGCGGAATTACCACTTATTAATATGTGTGGTATTATAGGAACTGTACAATTTGCTGGAAAACTATTGTGTAAGGAAGCGCCGCATAGGCGCTTTTCTTATTTCTACCCCCGAGGTTCCTCCCCCGATTACCACTATAATATAGCATCCACGCAAATAAAGCAATGGGATGATGTGTCCCAAAATATTGTATTTGTGTCCCAGAGATGATATTCTAATAATATGAGGGAACAAATGCGCAAGAAGAATATACTCAACCTAATTAAATACTACGCAGAGCATAATGATGCAGGTTTTCGAAATGAAGCGTATATCATTGCTAAGCTATTTGATCAAGCTGGAGATTCCCAATTAGCCGAGTATATTATGGCTCTATTGTCCGGCGCTAATACATTCGTTCCGCAAAGCAATGAATACCAATCATCCTTCTTTAATAAAGTAAGTCTGGCAGGAGATTCATTACCGCTACCCACTTCCATTATGAATGATATCATTGGCGTCATTAACTCCATTAGGCACCACGCTGGCTTTAATAAGTTCTTATTTGAGGGTGATCCAGGCACTGGCAAGACAGAGACAGTAAAACAGATCGCTCGCATTCTCAACCGTGATCTATACTCTGTTGATTTTGATAGTGTTATTGACAGCAAACTTGGGCAGACGTCTAAAAATATAGCTTCGGTATTTCAGGAAATACGAGCTTTGCCAAATCCGGAAAAAGCAATAATCATGTTTGATGAAATTGATGCCATTGCTCTAGACCGTATAAATTCTAATGACTTACGCGAGATGGGACGAGTCACTTCATCTGTTCTTAAGGGATTGGATGGTCTAGATGGTAGTATTGTTCTTATTGCTACTACTAACCTATTCGCTCAATTCGACAAGGCATTGACTAGGCGTTTTGATGCCATTATCAATTTTAATAGGTACAGCAAGAACGAACTGCTTGATATCGCAGAGTCAATACTAAACGATCTCTTAATCCAGTTTAAGTTTGCTGGCCGCAACATGCGTTTATTTAGAAAGATTATATCTACAATGGATAAAATACCCTACCCAGGCGAATTGAAGAATATCATAAAGACTTCAGTCGCGTTTAGCGATCCGACTAATGAATATGCTTACTTGAAAAAGCTCTATGAGACCGTCTCAGGTTCAAGCGATATCAAGACGCTTCAAAATCAAGGTTTTTCAGTACGTGAGATAGAAATATTAACAAGCATATCAAAAAGTCAAGTTGCAAGAGAGCTACAAGGATAACTCATGAACAGCATTCTACAGCTTCGCGGCACCCTTAATCAAAAACCAAGCAGTGGTCGCCCAGGACCCCCAAACATACCAAAAGGCGCAAAATCAGTGGAATCCATTCATCTGAAAAGGCTACTTAAAGAATTAAAAGAATTAGACAGTTACTGGCAGACCGAAAAATTGATCACTGGCGCCTTGATAGATATACACTATATAGATGTAATTGCAAAAAGTAATCGTATTAGCGGCTATTTTAACAAAGGAAAAAAATCAAACGAATCTGTGGTTGGTGCGTGCTTCGACAGAACAGACATAAAACACCCAAAACACATCATTACGCACTATATTAGCAATGAAGCACTGACCGACACAATAGCAAAGGTCGAGAATAGTATACGGCTCCTAGATGTCATTTTTAATGGCACAATAAAACATGATCAGATAGACAGCATAAAAAATAAAGGCATAAAATTTGAGGACTATAGCCTAAGCGAGTCAGTCTTCCTCAATATAGTAGTTGATTCATACTATATTGAGAGTTTCAGCGTACCAAACCGTGGAGCAAATGCCGATAATAATCAGATCGTTACAATCTACAAGACAGATGATGACGTCTTATCTATATTACAGTCTATTGGCATTACAATTAATCCAGGAAAGATGCTTGGCAATAACGAGACTGCACCTACGCTTTTACTGCAACCAGATGAGATAGAGCTACTCCAGAGCAAAGCTCCCTACCTTATCGCAATGTCTGTCAATGATTTAACCAAGTTAAACTTAGAGAATATCCCAGCTAGCGGCAGCAGCACTGCCGTAGAAGCCTCTCAACATACTAATCAAGCGGATATCATAGATAAGCCAAGTAATCAACCGATTGTTGGCGTCATTGATACATTATTTGACACAAGCGTTTACTTTAGTGAGTGGGTAGATTATCGAGATATGGTGTCGGATGATATAGAAAAACAACCAAAAGACTACGGGCATGGTACGGCAGTCTCATCGATTATCGTGGACGGTCACAGACTGAATCCCGCCCTAGACGATGGATGCGGAAACTTTAGAGTTAGGCACTTTGGCGTGGCGGTTGGCGGAAAATTTAGTTCGTTTACAGTAGTCAAACTTATTCGAGAAATTGTCGCCAATAACCGAGACATTAAGGTATGGAATCTGTCGCTAGGGTCTGATCAAGAAATCAATGACAACTTTATTTCGCCAGAGGCTGCAGAGTTAGATAGAATTCAATTTGATAACGATGTGATATTCGTAATCGCTGGAACTAATAAACCAGATATGCATAAGAAAGAAATGCTAATTGGAGCACCTGCAGATTCAATAAACTCCATAGTAGTAAACTCCGTAGATAAGGAAAATAACCCAGCCTCTTACTCTCGAAAGGGACGTGTACTCTCATTCTTTAATAAGCCTGACGTTAGTGCATATGGTGGCGACGGCAGCGATTACAGAGATAATATCCATGTATGCATATCCGCAGACACTTACAAGTTTCTGTCTGGCACATCATTTGCCGCACCGTGGATTACTCGTAAGTTAGCATACCTTATAGAGATACTAGGATTGAGCCGCGAAATAGCAAAGGCGTTAATTGTCGATGCGGCTACAGGCTGGGAAGATACCGGCAATAACCAAAGTATAGCTCCACTTATTGGACACGGATCGGTGCCAATAAAAATCGACGATATCGTTAAGTCTAAGGATAATGAGATTAAGTTTGTGATAAACGACATCTCTAAGGAGTATGACACTTATGCATATAACATACCAGTACCTGTTAATAAAGAGGCTCACCCTTTTGTAGCCAAAGCTACTTTGTGTTACTTCCCCAAGTGCTCAATCAACCAGGGTGTGGACTACACTAATACGGAGCTGGATATATCAATAGGAAGGATTAATCACAGGGGTATAAAAACAATCAACAAGAATACTCAAACTACTGGCGGTTTTGTATATGAAGGTGAGGCGAGAAAATTATTTCGCAAATGGGATAACACTAAGCATATACGTGAAAAGTATGGGTCCAAATTAATAGCTCGAAAAGCATATGAATCTGGCATGTGGGGCGTAAGCATAAAAACTAAGGAACGATTAGAAAAACGTGACGGGTATGGTATTAAGTTTGGACTTGTAGTTACTCTTAAAGAAATTAACAACATAAACAGAGTCCACGATTTTATTCAAAAAGCACGCTTGGCGGGATGGATTGTTAATGAGATAGACATTGATACTCAAGTTGACCTACACGAAAAATCACAGGAGGTAATTCACTTCGACTAGGCCTGTACTTATAATATTAAGAGATATTACTCTATAATCAACATCAATCACTCAGCAAACTGGCTATTATACAGCTCAGCGTAAAAGCCATTCTGTTGCAACAGTTCGTCATGCTTGCCCTGCTCGATAATATTCCCATCCTTAACCACCAAAATCAAATCAGCGTCGCGAATGGTGCTCAAACGGTGCGCGATAACAAAACTAGTTTTTCCCTGCATCAACTTCTCCATGGCTTTTTGAATAAGGAATTCGGTGCGTGTATCGACCGAGCTTGTCGCCTCGTCCAGAATCAGCATTGGCGCTTTTTCTAGCATCGCCCTAGCAATTGTCAGCAGCTGCTTTTCTCCCTGGGAAATGTTAGCAGCCTCCTCACCAAGAATCATATCATAGCCGCCCGGTAGCGACCGCACAAAATGATCAACATGCGCTTCTTTGGCGGTTTTTATCATCTCTTCCTCGGTAGCTTTTGGATTGCCATACATCAAATTCTGACGAATCGTGCCATTAAATAGCCACGTATCCTGCAGCACCATACCAAACATTTGACGCACATCGCTACGTTTCATCTTACGAATATCCACGCCGTCAATTTTAATCGAACCGCTATTAATCTCATAAAATCGCATTAGCAAGTTAACCAGCGTCGTTTTACCGGCACCAGTCGGACCAACAATCGCTACGCGCTGACCTGGCTTAATGTGTGCCGACAAACCTTTGATGATAGTCTGATCTGGCTTATATCCAAAGACGACATTGTCGAATTCAACTTCGCCTTTTACGTTGGACAATTTCACCAAGTTATTCGATTCAACCGCTTCTTCTGGCTCGTCCAAAAACTCGAATACTCGCTCGGCGGCAGCAGCTGTCGATTGCAAAATATTAGCGATATTAGCAACCTGAACCAGCGGCTGATTGAACTGGTCGACGTATTGAATAAACGCCTGAATGTCGCCAATTTTTAGCCGACCATTAATCGCCAACCAACCACCCAAAATTGTCATAGCAACGTAGCCAATATTGCTGATAAAATTCATAATCGGATGAATCAATCCAGAAAAGAATTGAGCTTTCCAAGCGCTATCCTGAAGCCGATTATTGATCTTAGAAAACTTAGCAATCGATTTTTTCTGACCATTAAAGACGCGCATCACTTGATGTCCGCCATACATTTCTTCAATGTGTCCATTAAGTTCGCCAAGCTGCGTTTGCTGGCGTAAAAATTGTTTTTGTGAGCTCTTTGCAATCAGCGTAATCACGCCACCCGCCAACGGAAGCACCAGTAGCGCAACCAGCGACATTTGCCAGCTAATCGAAAACATCATCACCAAAATTCCCAGCACCGTAACTGTTGAAGTTAAAATTTGCGACAAACTCTGATTTAGCGTTTGACTAATCGTATCGACGTCATTGGTAATTCGGCTGAGAACCTCACCGTAGGTTTGTTTATCGAAATAACTCAGCGGCAAGCGATTTATTTTTTCAGACAATTGTTGTCGCATTCTGAAAGTCACAGTCTGCGTCACCTGAGTCATTATCCAAGTTTGAATATAACGAAAAATCGCGCTCAGTACATACAGTCCAATCAGCAAAATAACAATTCGCCAAATAGCGTCAAAATGAAATTCTGGACGTCGACTGACATCCAGCTTTTTAATCGCCTCAAGCTGACTGGACGGAATTTGTTTTTCAATCTCCGACTTATTCGGTAATTTATTCAATATATCCGCGCCAGTAGTTCCTGTCGGCAACGAAACACCCTTTGGTAATTTACTCGTAATCGCCTCGTAGGCTTTCATATTGGCATAATCATCAACAATTTGATTCGTCGCGCCGCCTAAAATCTTCGGGCTGGCAATCGCAAAAATCGTGCTCCCAATCGCAAAAACTAGAACCATCAACATTTGCCACCGAAAATCTGACAAATATTTGACCAATTTTTTGATTGTACCCTTAAAATCCTTAGCTTTTTCACCAGCACCCATACCGCCCATTGGACCGCCCATTCGTACTTGCTGTCGCTTCTTTGTAGTTTGCTCAGCCATTACAACACCCCTTTCGCAGCAATAGACATTTTTTGCAGGTCTTCATCTGAGAGTTGCGAAGCGGCAATTTCTTGATAAACTTCGCAATCTTTCATCAATTCCTGATGCGTTCCCTGACCAACAATTTTTCCCTCGTTAAGCACGATAATTTTATCAGCATTCATAATCGTATTAATTCGCTGACCGACAATTAGCACAGTTTTATTCTTAGTTTCCTTTGCAAGCGCAGCTCGTAACTTCGCGTCCGTCTTAAAATCAAGCGCCGAAAACGAATCGTCAAAAATATAAACATTCGGCTCAACCGCAATAGCCCTCGCGATCGACAAACGCTGACGCTGACCGCCAGAAACATTGCTGCCGCCCTGAGCGATTTCACTTTTATAACCATTTTTTAACTCGCTAATAAATTCTTCCGCTTGGGCAATTTTGGCCGCTTTTTCAACCAACTTGTCGCCAGCCTCAGCGTTGCCGTATTTGATATTGCTAGCAACCGTTCCACTAAACAGCACACCTTTTTGCGGCACGTAACCAATTTGACCAGACAAATCTTCCAATTTCAGATTTCTAATATCAACTCCATCAAGCAAAATCTGTCCCGCCGAAACATCATAGAAACGAGGAATCAAATTAATCAACGTTGACTTTCCCGAGCCAGTACTACCAATAAACGCCGTTGTCTGACCAGGTTCGGCTACAAAATTAATATCCGAAAGCACTGGCAAATCCGCGTCAGGATAAGTAAATGTAACGTCCTTAAACTCAATTTTTCCCTTGGCGTCTTTTGGTAATTTTTTCGGCGACTTCGGGTCAGTAATCGACGGTGAAGTATCCAAAACCTCCCCGACTCGACGCACCGATACGGCGGCTCGCGGGACCATAATAAACACCATTGACAGCAACAAGAACGAGATTATCACCTGCATCGCGTATTCCAAAAACGCCATCATATTACCAATTTGCAAATTGCCACTACTTATCAAATGCGCACCAAACCACACAATTGCCACACTAGAAAAGTTCATCACTAAAGTCATAATCGGATCAAGCAACATCATCAAACGGTTCACAAATAAATTCATTTTGTTCAATTCCACGTTGGCTTCTTGGAATTTTTTCTGCTCAATCTTCTCGTTATGAAACGCACGAATAACTTTCAGTCCAACCAAATTTTCCCGCGCTACCAAATTAAGTTTATCCACCAGAGTCTGCAATTTCTTAAACCTAGGTACGGCAATCGTAAATAACGAGGCGATAACCACGAACAAAACAAACACCGCCAAGGCAATAATCCAGCTTAAATCGGGCGCGTTATTCATGGCTTTCTGTAGACCACCAATTGCCATAATCGGTGCTATTAGCGCCAGTCTCAGCAGCATTATTGATGTTGTTTGAATCTGCTGAATATCATTCGTTGAGCGCGTAATCAGCGACGCCGTAGAAAACTTATTAAAGTCCGCCAAAGAAAAACTTTCTATTCGTTCAAACAACATCAATCGCAATTTCTGCGCCATTCCCGTAGCAATTCGCGCCGCCAAAAAACCCACGACAATTGAACAAAACCCACCAGCCGCCGTCACCAAAATCATTATCAAGCCATTATTCCAAATCGCCGACATATCTTGTTTAATAATGCCGTTATTGACAATTTCCGACATTTTATCCGGCAGCCACAAATTCGCCATAACGACACCATAAGTAAATCCAATCAAGATAATAAACAGCAACCAATAGTCTCTAAAAATTCGCAAAATATGTTTCATTTATAGTCCTTTACGCTCTAAATCCATCTTATATTATATCATTTTGAACTAGTTGATTTCATTTTTAATAATTACAATTGGACAAAAATATCTGTTAGTTTTATACTGTTTTTAGCGTCGGGGTGTGGCGCAGCTCGGTAGCGCGCACCGTTCGGGACGGTGAGGTCGCTGGTTCAAATCCAGTCACCCCGACCATGAAATTATTGGGCGTACGTTCAGCTTAATTGAACCTCTGGCTATTAGCAATCAAAGGAGGTTTTATGCGACGAAGAGTAAACGTACGCGGGATTATTATCAATGAAAACGGCGAAATTTTTTGTCAAAAATTAACCGCAAATTCTGACAAGGGTCGTGATTTTTGGTGTACGCCGGGCGGCGGTTTAGAAATGGGCGAAGGCTTGCTAGACGGCTTGCGTCGAGAAATGATTGAAGAAACTGGCGTCAAACCAGAAATTGGTAAGCTGTTATTTATCCAGCAATTCGCCGAATCAGGCGAACAATCAGCGCACGGCCCGAATGAACAATTGGAATTTTTCTTCCTCATCACCAACTGGCAAGATTATCAAAACATTGACTTAGAAAAAACTTCTCACGGCGTCGATGAAGTGGCGGAATGCGGCTTTGTTGATCCAAAAACCACGCGGATTCTACCAAGCTATTTGACAGAGGTTAATCTGGACCAGCTGGTTAATAAATTGACAGAAGTTCCAGTTCTAAGCGAATTATAATAACTATTATTTGGCGAAGAATTTTTTAGCGCGCTCGGTTTTTGGATGATCCATTACTTGGGCTGGTGTGCCGTTTTCGATAATCTCGCCCTTGTCTAAGAAAATCATTCGCGTGCCGACCTCTCGGGCAAATTTCATTTCGTGCGTAACAATTACCATCGTCATTCCCTTTTTGGCAACTTTCCTGATCACGTCCAGAACTTCGCCAATCATCTCTGGATCTAGCGCTGAAGTCGGCTCATCAAAAAGCATGATTTTCGGCTCCATCGCTAGCGCCCGCGCAATAGCTACTCGCTGTTTTTGACCACCAGACAAACTATTCGGCGAAGCGTCCGCTTTATTCAATAGCCCAACATCGTCCAATAAACTTCGCGCCAATTTTGTCGCTTTTTGATCTGAAAATTTACGCAGTTTTTTCGGAGCTAATTTAATATTTTCAATCACGCTCAAATTTGGAAACAGATTAAATTGCTGAAAAACCATGCCAATATTCTGGCGTAACGCATTCAAGTTTACGTGTGGATCAGTAATTTTCACTCCATCAACAATAATCTCGCCCGAAGTCGGCTCCTCCAGCAGATTCAAACAACGCAAGAATGTCGACTTTCCAGAACCAGACGAGCCAACCACTACGACAATCTCGCCTTCTTCAATTTCCACGTCAATATCGCGAAGAACTCGATTTGTGCCGAACGTTTTTTTCAAGTTTTTAACGCTGATCATCGTCATGCTTCAATTTCCTTTCTACTCGCGCCATTACTCGCGTAAAAATCGCCGTCAAAATTAAGTACATCGCCGCAGCAGCAAATAGCGATTGAAAAGCTGTCGCCGTTTGAAAACGAATATTGTCCGCGCCTCGCATAATATCATTCAAGCCAATCCAACCAACAACCGAAGTTTCCTTTAGCAGCGCGATAAATTCACTAATCAACGCCGGCAACGAATTTCTCATTGCTTGCGGCAAAATGACTAGCCGCATTGCCTGCCAATTACTCAGACCCAAAGATCTAGCCGCTTCCATTTGCCCCTTGTCGATACTCTGAATTCCGCCACGAATAATCTCAGCGATGTACGCACCGCTATTTATCCCGAACGCCACCGCCGCCACAAAAATCTTCGGCATAAATTGATACGACCCAAAAACGACGTAATACATAATCAATAGCTGGACCAAAAGTGGCGTGCCACGAATAATATCGACATAAATTTTTCCCAGACTAGCCAGTGGATTAAAGTTCGCAAGTCTGCTCGTTTTTATCCTGCCAAATGGTCGTAAATTCGACGTGCGCATCAGGGCGACAAGTACACCAATTGCCGACCCTAAAATAAGCGACAACACAGTCAAAACCAGCGTCACTTCTAATCCATGCCATAAAAATAGCCATCGACCGCCACCAAAAATCACTTCCCAAAAATTCACGATTTAGCCTCCTCACCAAAATATTTGCGGATCAGCTTTTCATAGCGACCATCTTTTTTCATCTTGGCAATTTCTTTATTAACCTTTTCTAAGAGGTCTTTATTATCTTTTTTAATAGCAATCGCATAACTTTCATCGCTGAGCGCGCCCGGTAAGATTTCTAAGTCAGAAAATCCAGCCGAATATTGCTTGGCGGGAGCGTCATCCAGAATAACTGCTTCAATTTTTCCCGAACTTAATTCCTGCAAAACACTCGGCGCGGTTTGAAATTGTGTGACCGATGCTCCAGCAATTTTAGACGCCAAAGTATCGCCAGTCGTACCCAGCTGTACGCCAATTTTTCGCCCTGGCAATTGATATTTATTGCGAATCGGACTACCCTTTTTAACAATTATTCTTTGCGACGCCGAATAATACGGATCTGAAAACAACGCATTTTTCTCTCGCTCAGGTGTCACTGTCATTCCGGCCGCCACCATATCAATTTGCCCACTATCCAGCGCCGGAAGTAGCCCGTCAAACGACATATCTTCGACCTTCAAATCCTTGCCCAAGCTTTTAGCAATTTCCCTAGCCAGATCAACGTCAAAGCCAACCACTTTATTGTTATCAATATATTCAAACGGCTTAAATCCAGCATTCGTACCCATCACCAGAACATCAGTTTTTGAGCCAATTACGCCATCTCGATGTAAAATATCGCCCAACATCAAACAAATCATCCCCGCAAATAAAGCCAGCCCAATCCACCAACTAATTCCGAATGTGCGTGTCTTATTTTTGCTCATGCTTTTATTATACCCCTTCATCCTCAAAAAACGTAAGTGATATAATAGAATAGTGAGAAAAATTAAATTTACCAAACGTTTCTGGATTAAATCAATATCAATCATTTTGCTTTTTTTGGCGGCATTTTGCTTAATTGCGGCGCGCTATAAATATATCGTCTTTAAAAATTCGCAAATCGACGAGATAATTTTCTATTTCGTCAACGGCTTAGCTGGTGGCAAATCTGACAATTTATGGACAGCTGTGCTTCAAAATATTCCATTCGTTTTCTTATTATTCGGCGTATTATTAATTCCAATGTTCGACAAATCTATCTCTTTTATCAATCGCATAATCGCCTTTTGCTTGAAAAAAATCAAATCATCACGAAAATTTACTCTGCCGTTTTTAAGATTACGCAATCAAGCAATTTACTCGCTAAGTATGTTTTTAATTGCGATCGTCCTTCTAATTCAAAGTTTCGGAATCCCTAATTATATTTATGCCCTGACTCAATCGACCAAATTATACGAAGAAAATTACGTCAATCCAAAAACCGCCAAATTGACTTTCCCAGAGAAAAAACGCAACTTAATATACATCTATTTAGAGTCAATGGAAAACACTTTGGCATCAAAGACTAATGGCGGCAGCTCCGAAACCTCCATCATTCCAGAGCTGGAAGAATTGGCGTTAAAAAATACCTCATTCTCAAACAAAGCATCCGGTGTCGGCGGCGCCTTGCCTGCAACGAACACTGGCTGGACTGTGGCAGGAATGGCTGCACAATCTACTGGCGTCCCACTGAAAGAAAACTTGGTTGGCGGACGCGATCATAACGCCCTGGGCGAGTTTAAGAGGTTTTTGCCAGGAGCATATAGTCTTGGTGAGATTTTAGAAAAACAAGGCTATAATCAAACGTTCGTTATGGGCTCAGAAGCAAGCTTTGGTGGGCGAGATAAACTACTGACTCAACACGGCAACTTCAATATTAAGGATTACAATTACGCCAAAAAACACGGAAAAATATCCGAAGATTACAAAGTTTGGTGGGGTTATGAAGATAAAAAATTATTCCAATTTGCCCGCGAAGAAGCCTCGCGCTTGGCGGCGTCAGACAAGCCATTCAACTTGCAATTATTGACCGCCGACACACATTTTACCGATGGATATTTGGACGAAACCTGTGCCAAAACCTTCAGTAATCAATACGATAACGTCCACGCCTGCTCTTCAAAACAGGTGGCGGCGTTTGTCAATTGGGTTAAATCTCAGCCATTTTACGAGAATACTACAATTATAATTTCTGGCGATCATTTGGGTATGCAGACCTCATACTACGACGAAAAAATTGGCAATACCAATTATCAACGAACAATTTACAACGTATTCATAAATCCAGCTATTTCAACTAGTCACTCAAAGAATCGTCAATTCACGACATTCGATATGTATCCGTCAGCTTTGGCAGCGTTGGGCGTTAAAATTGACGGCGACCGATTAGGTCTGGGCACAAACTTATTTTCCGGAAAGAAAACCTTAGTCGAACAATACGGCGGAATTGAAAATTTAAATTCAGAACTTTCCAAACGTTCCGCTTATTACGAAAATAAGATTTTCACCAAGTCCGGCAATTAGCTATTGTAGCCATTTGGATTATTGCTCTGCCAATTCCAAGCGTCGCGGCAAGCATCTTCAATTGTCAATTCTGCTCGCCAGCCTAATTCTTTTTCTGCCAATCCTGGGTCTGCATAGCACGCCGCGATGTCACCTGCTCGACGTGGCGTAACTTGATATGGAACATCGCGACCAGACGCTTTCTCAAACGCCTTCACTAATTCCAAAACCGAAGTGCCACGACCGGTGCCGATATTATAGACTTTATATTCGTTCGGTCGGCCTAAATTCTCCAGAGCTGCCACGTGAGCCTTTGCCAAATCAACCACGTGAATATAATCGCGCACGCCAGTTCCATCTGGAGTGTCATAATCGTCGCCAAAAATGCTCAAATGCTCTCGCTTACCAACAGCAACTTGCGACACAAACGGCAAAAGATTATTTGGAATTCCTGACGGATCCTCACCAATACGACCGCTCGGGTGGGCGCCGACCGGATTGAAATAACGAAGTGAAGTGAACTGCCATCCATGATTTGTCGCAGAAATATCGCGAAGCATTTGCTCAATCATCAACTTTGTTTGGCCATATGGATTCGTGGCAGACAATGGCATATCTTCGGTAATTGGCAATCGAGCAGGATCCCCATAAACTGTTGCCGAACTAGAAAATACCAATTTCTTCACGTCAAATTCTTGCATCACATCAAGCAAAACCAACGTGCTTTCGAGGTTGTTTTTATAGTAAAGAAGCGCCTTTTCAACCGATTCACCAACCGCCTTCAATCCAGCAAAGTGAATCACAGCATCAATTTTCTCAGTCTTAAATAATTCTGATAGTCGCTGATGATCGCACAAATCAAATTCATGAAACGGTATTGATTGACCGGTGATTTCTTCAACTCGCCTCAGGCTCTCGACGGATGAATTTGATAAATTATCAACCACCACTACGTTATGATTTGACGATAATAGTTCGATGATAGTGTGACTGCCGATATATCCAGCGCCACCAGTGACAAGAATATTCATACACTTAACATATCACAAAATGACTATTTATTTTATTAGCACTCTTGCACTGAGAGTGCTAATTTGTTATGATAACTACATCAAATTTCACCATTCTGTCTTTTACTGGGGCGCAACAAATTAGGACTAAAAATCAAAAGGAGGATTTTATGCCACCAAACATGAATCAAGAAGAAACGACTAAACCACTCGAGAAGTTCGGTACAGATATAACAGCGTTAGCGCGAGAAGGCAAACTCGATCCAGTGATCGGTCGAGATGAAGAGATTCGACGCACTATGCAGATTTTAAGTCGCCGCACTAAAAACAATCCCGTTCTCATCGGTGAGCCGGGAGTTGGTAAAACCGCAATTGTTGAGGCGTTGGCACAGCGAATTGTCAAAGGCAACGTTCCCGCTTCACTGAAGGATAAGCGACTAATTTCTCTGGAAATTTCCAGTCTTCTGGCGGGCGCTAGTTTTCGTGGGCAATTTGAGGATCGATTGAAAGCCGTCTTGAAAGAAGTAGAAGACGCGGCTGGTGAGATTATTCTTTTTGTCGATGAAATTCACACCATGGTTGGCGCTGGAAAAAGCGAAGGCAGCATGGACGCGGGCAATATGTTAAAGCCGGCGCTGGCTCGCGGAAAATTACATATGATTGGCGCGACAACACTCGCTGAATATCGTCAATATGTCGAAAAAGATGCCGCCTTAGAACGAAGATTCCAGCCAGTTTACGTTGGCGAACCAAGTTTTGACGACACCGTCGCCATCTTGCGTGGATTGAAGGAAAAATACGAAATTCATCACGGAGTAAAAATCGCTGATGACGCAATCGTGGCAGCCGCCAGATTGTCCACCAGATATTTGCCCGACCGATTCTTGCCAGACAAAGCGGTTGACTTGCTTGACGAAGCGACCAGCTCGCTCAAAATGCAATTAGAAAGCGTGCCAATTGCACTGGATCGTTTGAACAATAGACGCTTGCAATTGGAAATCGAAGAAGCGGCGTTGAAAAAGGACAAATCCGACCACGCCAATATTCGTAAAGATGAAATCAAGGAGCAAATTGCCGAGATTCGCGCAAAAGCCGAAGTGATTGATAAAAAATGGCAACACGAAAAAGACATTTTGCAAACTGTCAACACGACTACCGAAAAAATGGACAATCTACGCTCACAATTAGAAATTGCTGAACGCGACGCAGACCTAGCCACCGCCAGCCGCATTAAGTATGGCGATTTACCGGAGCTGGAGAAAAAATTAGCAAGCGCCCGCGAGGAGCTAGCGGCAATTCCAACTCACGACCGATTGCTCCGCGAAGAAGTTACGCCTGACGATATCGCTGGCGTGGTGGCGCGCTGGACTGGCATTCCGGTGGAGCGATTGATGGAAAGCGAATCTAGCAAATTGACCAAATTGGAAGAATCAATCAGCCGCCAAGTCATCGGACAAGATCGCGCCGTGGCAGCTGTAGCGAGCGCCATTCGTAGGTCGCGTGCTGGACTCGGCGACGTTAATCGACCGATTGGCTCATTCCTATTCCTCGGCCCTACTGGCGTGGGAAAAACAGAAGTCGCACGTAGTTTATGCCGTGAATTATTCGACGACGAACACGCCATGATTCGAATTGACATGAGTGAATATATGGAGCGTCACGCCGTAGCCAGATTGATCGGTTCGCCTCCAGGATATGTCGGCTACGATCAAGGCGGTCAATTGACGGAAGCTGTTAGACGACGTCCGTATAGCGTGGTTTTGTTTGACGAAATCGAAAAAGCACATCCCGACGTGTTTAACGTGCTATTGCAAGTTTTGGACGACGGTCGATTGACGGACGGACAAGGACGAACGATCGACTTTAGCAACACCATTATCATCATGACCAGCAACGTCGGATCGCAAATGATTATGGACTACACAGGTGATGACATTAGCTCGCTCGACAATCAAATTTTAGAAACGCTTCGTGGTCATTTCCGCCCAGAATTCTTAAACCGAATTGACGATATTGTGATTTTTGATCGCATTCATCCTGAATCGATGCGTGCAATTGTTGACGTGCAATTAGAAAAAGTTGTTCGCCAAGTTAAAGATAGTCGCGACATAACGCTGGATTTTGACAATAGCGTTCGTGACATGTTGGCGCGAGACGGCTACGACCCAAGTTTCGGCGCTCGACCACTTAAGCGTTTGATTCAAAAACGCGTGCTTGATCCTTTGGCGCTCGAACTGATCGACGGGCGAATTCACGACGGAGATATAGTAAAAGTTGCTGCCGTGGATGATCGAATTGCCTTTACGAATATCGTATAATAAATATATGAACCAAATTCGCAGCGAGTACTTGGAAAATCATACCAGCAAAACCTATCAAGAGCGAATGAACCAGACAGCGTCATCCAAATTCGGAGCTATCGCAAAACATCTTGGTAAAAACGTTAAATTGCTTGATTTCGGTTCTGGTTTCTCGCCAGAATTCATCAAACAAGTGACGCAAACAGAAACTCACTACGTAGCCTATGATGTTTCACAAATTGTTCAATCTCAGCTTCAAGAAAATAACATTGATTTTGTTACTAAAGAACAACTTGAAAACACCAAAGATGAGTTCGACATCATCTATATGTCGAGTGTATTTCACGAATTGATGAGCTATCTATCTCGACCCGAGCGCACTAAAACGTTCGCAATGCTAGATAAAGCACTCAAGCCTGACGGCACCATTATCATCCGCGATTGGGGTCCCGGTGAGATGTCAAGCCTAGTCACGTCTATCGAAGTAGTATCCGAGGATGTTAACGATGAAGTTTACACATGGATCAAAGCGCTTGTTAAAAATTCAGTGATTAGCATGCCCGATATCGTTTGCGACGACAATGATAATCCTATCGCTCCGTACACCTACAAGGCAAATAACCAAACTATTTACGAAATCATGTTTCACGCGGTTTGGGGGCTAGATTCACTTGAACGCGAATCAAAAGAATCGTACGTTATCGTGGACCACCTTATTCACAAATGGGTTTGCGCGCCACACGGCTACAAAATAACACAGTCGCAGAATGAATTCGATGAAACCTATTTGCCACATTTACAAAAATACTTCAAAATCGATAGTATTCCATGGCCAACAAAGGTTATTTACGAACTAAAAAGAGATCGCAATAACACACCGGCAAACTTTATAGCACAACTACCAAGATGAATCGCAACGATAAGCACTACAGACTAACCATCAAATCAGCGCTTTTAGGAGTCGGCAGAATGCTTGGTCTGCCGAAATATTTCCTAATAACAATTGTTGCGACCATCGCCTTCGCCGTGATAATTTATTTCGTAATCAACGCCAATTTTTATGGGCCGCTGATGATGTCGCGTTTACCAATCCTCGATAAAATCGCGCTGCTCGGTTCGATGATTATAGACATCTTCAAACAAAGTTTCACCTCACCAAATGGCGCACTGCTTATGGTAGTGTCAATTCTTCAAGGTATATCGATCGCCGCTGTAATTTTTACAGCAAAGAATAATCGCGACAATGAAAAAACTGTATCTCGACAAGTCGGACTAAGCGGAATTGCATCAATTGCCGCAACAATTGGACTCGGCTGCGTTCCCTGCGGAACATCACTAATCTTGCCAATTGTAACCCTATTTTTCTCGGGAGCTGCCGCCGCCACCGCCGCAAATATCGCCAGCATAATAGTTCTTTTATTAGCTTTACTGCTCAGTTTATTCTCGCTATATAAATCAGGTCAGATTATTTTTATGTACACAGAATTATCTAAACAGGAGAAAATATGAATCGACAAAAATCATCAGGCATAGCGCTTATTTGGGTTCTTTCGGGAATTGTAATCGTGGGAATTGTGGCTTTGTTTATTTATGGAATTGTCAATCGTCCGCCGAATCGTCACATTGGCGATAATAAACCGTGGAATGAAAAAATGTCACAAGGATCCGCTGACGCGAAAAACGTATTCATTGATTATACTGACTATTTTTGTTCATTTTGTGCCGAGGTCGAAGCCGCAACCAGCACAGAGTTCTTCAAAAATGACTATATTAAATCAGGCAAAGTTCGTTATGAGCACCGCGTAGTGACACTTCTAAAAGAAATGACCAATAATACCGAAACTGGCGCCCATGCTGCATTTTGTGCTGCTGATCAAGATAAATATTGGCAGTACACCCACGATATCGTCCCGCGCATTAAAAGTGACTATTTCGACAAAGGAATCGGCGTAAAAAACGTTGCTGTGCCACAAAAAATCCCTGCTCTTCCGCTGGAATATTTCCTGACTTCCGCCAAAAATGTAGGCATGAATGAATCGCAATTTTCCGACTGTATGACCAAAAAGCCACACCAAAAAGAGATTGATGACAATACCCAAAAAGCTCTTTCTCTTGGCGTGAATGGCTTGCCGTACATGGTTATTAACGACTATCAAACCAGCGGATTCGTCGGCGGCGAAAACGGATTAAGAAGCATTCTTAGAGCCGGCGGCGTCGAATAATTATTTGATTTGTCGCGCGGAATTAAGCAACTCCCGTGATAAAAATATCAAGCACCCGCTTGCGATAAGCGTAATGTTTTTCTATTTGTTTTACTATCCTTGAATAGCTATTCCCACCTGAATAGCTTAATGGCTAAGAAATAGACAGCAAAAGTCCAAGCCGCGATAACACCGAATTGTGGCAAGACTTCCATAAAACTTGCATGTTCGGTCATAATTAACCGGAATCCATCCGTAACTGGAGTCAGAGGAATAAACTGAGCGATACTTCGCAGCCATTCTGGAAATAGATGAAGTGGAAAAAACGTGCCAGATAAAAACATCATCGGGAAAGAGATTAAGTTACTCAATGACGATGACTGATCTTCGTTCTCTGATAACCCAGCAATTAATAACCCCACACCCACAGTCATAAATGCAGACAATACAGACATCATTGCAAATAGCGCCCAATCGCCTCGCATATTAAAGTGGAATATCAACGTCCCAGCGATAACCATCATCACCAAACTAAGCAAGGAAATCGTCGTATAATGAATTGCCGTGGAGATGATTAACTGGCCCGAAGTAAATGGCGCCGCTCGTAACCGACGATATAAACCACGTTTCTTTTCAGCCGGTATTTGGTTAGATAGACCAAAAATACCCATACTCATCAAACTGAAAGTCAATAGTCCCGTAAACATGTAGTCAAACGATTTTAATTGCTCATCACCAATCGCTTTACCAACAGCTTTAAGTGGAGCTTCAGGTTGACCCATCTGACTATTGATACTATTGGTAATCTGATTCATCACCGCCACCAGCGCGCCGCCTGTTTGCTCAGAACCTTTGGAGTAAATAACATTCATAGTGCCTGTTGGAATAGGATGATTGCCATTATTTTTTATCGCGCCAAAATCACTTGGAAGCTCAATAATACCGTTAAGCTCCGACCGCTTCATCTTTTCACGTGCGTCATTCATATCTTTAACGTCTTTAATTTTGAGAATCGAATCCTTCGAATTTTCTTTGGCATTTTTAACGAAACTTTTGGCAAATTCTGTCTGTGAATTGTTGACAATTGCAATATTAAAACTGGTTGAATCATTACTAAAAACCGACCCGAATACTAATAGAAAAATCAGCGGAAAAAGGAAAGTGAAAAATAGCGCCATTTTATCTCGGACGAAACGCTTTTGCTGAGCGCGAACTTGCCCAAATATTCCAATCCAATATTTTTTCATGTTAATCCCGAATTGCCTTTCCTGTTAAATCAATAAACACGTCCTCCAAGTTGGCCTGCTCGACAACTTGTTCCTTCTTAAAACCGCGCGCCAATAATTGCTGAATGAGATTATGCGGCGTATCAATTGTGATAATCTTACCGCTATCCATAATTGCCAGACGATCACACAATAATTCCGCCTCGTCCATATAATGCGTCGTCAAAAGAATCGTAATTCCCTCGTCGCGAATTTCCTTAATCAAATCCCACAAATTTCGGCGTGCCTGCGGATCAAGCCCCGTGGTCGGCTCATCCAGAAACAACACTTTTGGATTATTCACCAATGTCGAGGCAATCGCAAAACGCTGTTTTTGACCACCAGAAAGTTGCTCAACATAACTCTTAGCCTTTTCCGTCAATTGAACCTTAGCAAGCAGCGCCTCAGTATCAACTGTCCGACCATATAAACTACCAAACATTTTCAATTGTTCACGCAAAGTCAGCTTATCATAAAAAGCCGTCGACTGAAGCTGAATGCCAATTATATTCTTAATGTCCTTAGGTTTCTTAGCGACATCTATGCCGTCAATTGTAGCCGTACCGCCGTCAATTGGTCTGAGCGCCTCCAGCATTTCCAACGTTGTTGTTTTACCCGCGCCGTTAGGGCCAAGAATCCCAAATATCTCGCCCTTTTTAACTTCAAATGACACGCCGTCGACCACGTTATTTCCATCATAAGTTTTAACGAGTTTATCGACTTTTATAATTGGCTCAAGTTCCACTCCGTAAATTCCTCTCTGTTGTAAATTATAGTAAAACCGGTCTTCACTTATCATCAATTATAACAAAACCAAAATACTAGTGCTATACTTATAGTATGCGCATTCAGAGAAAAAAAGCAAAACCAAAATCGAAAAAACTATTTATTATCATACCGTTTTTGATATTGCTATTTTCAGCAGGGCTATTTGGGATATATTTTCTCAATCAATCGCACTCACGACAAACGACTACGCCATCTGACGAAAAGTATTATTTTGCTGATTCGAAATATTCTGGCATTCGCTCAAAATTTGTCACCAGAGATAACAAACGGGAAAAAGTTTCAATTGAATATCCGATCACGGAAAATGAAAAAATTAATCGCTTAATTAGCGAGTCGATTGATAAAATTGATCGCGATTTTCAAAATACGGTTTTACTGGCGACAGTGTTTGACAAGCCAATGACCGAAACGATTAGCTATCAAGTCACATACAACACTTCAGAAGCACTGTCGATTGTCGTCAATATTAAGCAGGATATGAACGGCGCGCATCCAGCATCAATGACGCAATTTTGGACTTTCGACAAAAAATCTGGCGAAGTTGTCGGCTTGACTGATTTTACTGAACAATCTGATGAAGCCGCCGAAGCAATCATATCCGCTGCCAAAGATAATATTTCTCAGATCATCAAGCAACGTCAGCAGCCAGAAATTGACCTGAATGAAATCATAAATAAAGAAGCTTTGTCTAATTTTATCGTCACCAATAACGGCAATTCATTGGCTTGGCCGCTCGGTCAGGCATCGTTATTACCATCATCTTACGGCGAATTGACAATTACCGTGCCAATTTCCTCCATCTCTAAATACCTACAAAACCCAACGGCAAGAAAATTCGCCAACATCCCCAAACCTGCAGAAAAACCAAAACCAGCGCCCGTAGCTCCAACGCCTATCGTCGCAAATAAAACAATTGCTCTAACTTTTGATGACGGACCAGGACCATACACCGAAAAACTGTTGGATATATTGGATAAATACGACGCCAAAGCGACATTTTTCCTAATCGGCAGCAAAGTTTCAGCACGCGCCAACACGTTACGTCGTATGCAGTCGCGCGGACATAAATTAGGTAATCATTCTTGGTCGCATCCAGAGTTAAATAAGATTTCGGCGGAGCAACTCGCTAGTGAAATTGACCAGACAAATAACGCCATAAAACAAGCCGTCGGCACCAAACCTAACATCATACGTCCGCCGTACGGCGCGTTTAATCGGGCGGTTTTGGAGCAATTCCGTCAGCGCGGAATGTCGGCAGTTGTTTGGTCTGTCGATACGCGCGACTGGGCTGATCGTAATAGCGAAATCGTCTGTTCAAGGGCTGTCGCTGGCGCTCGCAACGGAGCTGTGATTTTAATGCACGATATTCATCAGACATCCGTAAATGCCGTTCCTTGCATTCTTGACTCGCTCAAACAGCAAGGCTATTCATTCGTAACAGTACAAAATTTAATCGGCGATATGACACCGGGCGCCGTTTATCCATAAACTTAATCAATCTCAAATATCTTATATTTTGAAGTTGCACCGCGCACTAATTTAACTTTGGATGGTGTAACCTTAAAATGTTTTGCCAATAATTTAATAGACGCCGCGTTGGCTCGACCTTCAATTGCTGGAGCTTTGACATAAACCGTCAATGTGTCGTCGTCATTTTTCACAACTTCCTCACGATGGCGAGAGTTTGGTTTAATGTGTACGGAGATTTTCATAAAACCTTAAAAATCTATCACCTTCAATTCCCGTGGCAAGATTTCTCTCGCTTCCGCCGTTCCCGCAACTAATTGATAATCCTGAAGTTTCGGCGGTAAATCATCTTCAATAAATTGATAATCGACCTGATGTTTATCATTAAAATAATTAAGCAATTCCGCATTCAAGAAGTGATCGCGCGGTGCACTTACCGAGCCATCTTTATTAAAAACCAAAGCTATTGACACACCAGAAGTCGTCCCATTCTCATCCTTGGCATAATTCGCAGTCACTAAGTGAACTGTCGGCTCAAATTCCAAAGCCAATTTACTAGAATTATCCACTTGCTCCTGACTAAGATGCGCTAATTGTCGATTTATTTCATCTATCAAATCAGCAGTGCTCATCTCACCATTAGACTCTCGACAATATTCACAATCATTCAAAGACTTGACGTACTCCAATAGCAACTGCATATCAACCTCAGCGTCTTTAACATTATATCGAGTCAACTGACCAACCATTTCCTCTAGCGATTTCAACAAACCATAATCTTTGGCTTTTTCAGCGGCGTCACCAATGCGAATAATAGCACGAGCGACATTAATAGTATTTTCTTTATCATTCATACGCTTATTATACATCTATTTGCACAATTCTTTTTGTTTCTTGAAGACAATTCTAACCGCCAACGAACCAACTAATGCTATCAGCTGAAAAAGTACACTAGAATTATAACTAACGTTCGAAGTCTTATCATCTTCCGGATTCAATGGACTATCATCAGCCCAAAGCCCCAAATAAGCACCGGATATATTTGTATTATTGGCGACGTCTTCACCACAATTATAATCAGCTTTTTCCTCCGATGAATTATCTGACGAAACAGGAATTTCTTGAAGAGCTGGAATATTTAAATCCTCTTCTTTCAAAACATTATCAATGTCATCACAATAATCGCTCGATCCTTCAATTTTTACAGAGCATTTTATTTCATCGCAATCATCTGCAACAATCGATTCACCGCATTCTTCAGCCAATTCAGTTTTTTCCGCGACTTTTTTTACAACCTTATCGACAATATTATTCTGATCGATTTCATCATCGGCTAATTTCAAATCGGGAATAAATTGCCCTATTACTTCAGACTTGCTGGTCGGCAATTCTTCCAATTCACACACACCTTCTTCATCCAACTCTACACGATCACCCAAATCATCCGATTCGCGCGTAACTTCTTCGCTCAATTCTGCGCAGTCACCCAACTCATCCACCACATTATCCGTTTTGCTCACAACCGCACGATCATCAGGAATCTCAGCCACAGCAATATTCTCCGAATCTTCTTCGAAATATACTTTGCGCTCTTCAAAATCACGTTGCGGTAAAATTGGCGAATCCTCCTTATTTTCTGTCAACTCAACAGATTCAATTCTTTTACGCACAGCCTCATCGTTCAACTCTGTCTCAACTGGCGCATTATTATTGTCATCTTTCATCGCCACATCCATTTCATTATTGACTTGAATAAGATCACGCACAGGTGAGGAGTTTGTCTCATTATGAATAACTTTCTCAGCCAGACCTTCCTTCGGAGTAGAATCTTCCAAAATCGGTGCAGAATTTATATTGTTTTCATCCCCTATATAGCTATCTTTCTTTATAGGTAATTCTCTCGGCAATTCATCCTCTTTATCAACAGTCGGAGCTTGATTCTCAAAAGACACATCTTCTTTATGAATGTCTACTTTTTCATCGACATATTCTGGATCCACCAAGTTAATCTGACTAGCCACCTCAGTCTCGTCCGACTCTTCGTTGATTTTAGGCTGGATATTTTCTTTGATTATTTTCGCGCTTGGAATATTTTCCGACGACGCACTTTCACTATTCAAACATTCATCATCCGTCGGCTTGTTCGCCTCATTATTTTCCGCCGACACGCGCATCGACGCATCGTCATCACTCACTTCCGACTTAATCGCAGGTTTTTCTGGTACGGATTCTGGTATAGATTCAGCCTTCTCATTTTCTAATGGACTATCTTTTTCAATCGACTCGGGCGGCTTCTCTTCGTCATCAGCACTGACATATCCAGCAACAACAAAATCACAATCATCATTCATTAAGTCGGATAAATAGCTCTCACGTTCTTCTGTCGCCTTCTGTAAATTCTCCTCAGCAAAATTACGCATTCGTAATATTGGACAAGTTCCCGCTGCAGCGCAACTAGCGCACGCCGCGCTGGCTACGTTTTGGCAAATTTCCGATCGTCTTTCAGCGTCCAAATATTCTTCTGTTGTTTTCGCTTCATTTTCTTCGGCAAATGACGTATCAATTTTTTCACCGCTAGCAACCGCTTCTACCAAATTTAATTCAGTCGCATCGTCATCAATTTTTGAAGATAAATCCTGAAAATTAGCATCGCCATTCAACGCCGAGAAAACGTTAAAATCGCCCGCTCCATCCGCCAAACCTTCGTTCATTGCTCAAAAAAAGTCTCCGTTGAAATTTTCAATTCATTCACACCGGCGGCGCATAATTTTTGCCAAACATCTCTAACGAACGGCAAACTTCCACAGACCAAAAAATGCGCATCTTCTGATGTTTCGTGAACAATTTTTTCTACATTAAATCGACCGTTAAACCAACTGTCTTTTTCTTCAACTTGCTGGCGAGTACTGAACTTCTTCACTTTAATATTTGACGCCGCTAGCTCATTTTCAAAAACCATATATTCTGGCGATTTTTGGCTAAAATATAAAAACGTCGGCTGGCTAGAACTTGCCATAACGCTCCAAATTGGACTAAGTCCGCAGCCCGCAGCAATTCCGACCAAAGGATTTTCTGTTTGCGGATTAAAATCGCCATAAGCGTGGCTAATTTGTAATTTATCGCCAACATTCCGTGAACATAAATAGCTAGAAAATTCACCACCAACATTCTTCACGGTAATTGACATTAGCTCATCGTCAGGAATAGAAGAAATGCTATAAGCCTTCCCTTCACGCACGCTGCTGCCATCAATAAAAACCGTAATATATTGTCCGGCGATAAAGTCGAACGGTCGCGCAAAATATAACGTCTTCACCTCAGGATTTTCCTGACGGACGCGTACAATTTCAACCTCTAATGAATCACGCATTCTCCAACGTACCTTTCCATTATTTTCTGAGCTTCTCTAAATTCTTCGTCGGTAAAAGTGTGGTAATTCGCAAACTTTGGACTAATTGTCGTGCCAGTGCGAAAATGTTGCAAGGCAAATCTCTTCGCGCCTTTAACCAGCTCGCCAATCTTCTCAAAATCGCTAACTTCCAGTTGCTCACGAACAATCGTTGTACGAAATTCATGATCAATTCCCGAATCAATCATCAACCGAACATTCTCCTTGATTGCTTCCAAATCAATCGGTCGCGCCGCAATCTCAACATATTTTTCCAGAGGACCTTTTACGTCCATCGCAATAAAGTCAATCAGTCCTTCTTCGACCATTCCGCGAACTATATCTGGATGCGTGCCGTTGGTATCCAACTTAATATCAAAACCAAGCTTCTTAATCATCCGACATAACTCCGGCAAATCTTCATTTACCGTTGGTTCACCGCCAGAAATCACCACGCCGTCCAGCCGACCAACTCGCGATTTTAGAAATATCATCACTTCATCGACTGGAATACTCGGCGCCAACCGTTCAGGTAATACCAATTCAGGATTATGGCAATAGCCGCACCGCATATTGCAACCAGAGAGAAACAGAGCCGCCGCCACGTGCCCCGGATAGTCCACGAGCGACAGCTTCTGAATTCCACCAATTGACACTTTAAGCTGCCGCGACGGCGCTAAGTCGCTGGTGTTCGGCGGCATCGTCATAATGCTCCCTCATTTCAAATTCCGCTTGCTTACCCTTATTCCATTGAGAAACTGGACGCAAGAAACCAACCACACGTGAATAAACTTCTGTCGATTCGCCACAATTTGGACATTCTGGATGCTCGCCAACAATATAGCCGTGATTCTTACAAATTGAGAAGCTTGGACTGAACGTGAAGTATGGCAATTTGTAATTTTCACAAATCGTTTTCACTAATTTTTTCAAAGTTTGCGGATCGTCCATGCGCTCGCCCAAGAAGAAGTGAATCACCGTGCCGCCCGTGTACTTGGTTTGCAAATTGTCCTGAAGATCCATCAACTCAAACAAATCGTCCGTATAATTAACTGGCAAGTGGCTAGAGTTGGTATAGAACGGACATTTAACTTCGACACCAATTCCGTTAGCAAAATGCGCTCGATCTGGGAAGCTGGCTTTATCAAGTTGTGCCAATCGATAAGTCGTGCCTTCAGCTGGCGTTGCCTCAAGATTGTAATTATTGCCAGTTTCCTTCTGATATTCCACCAAACGATCGCGCATAAAATCAAGCGTTTTCTCAGCAAAAGCCTTGCCTTTTTCCGTGCCAATATCAACGCCCAACAAATTAAGCGCTGCCTCATTCGTGCCGATCAAACCGATAGTTGAAAAATGGTTCTTCCAATATTGATTGAAACGCTGTTTAATGTTTCGCAAATAAAACTTGGTGTACGGATACAAATTAGCGTCGGTCAATCGCTCCAAAACTTTACGCTTGGTTTCCA